>ENA-OWPJ01000158-OWPJ01000158.1-human-gut-metagenome-genome-assembly--contig:-NODE-158-length-88569-cov-98.2055_pt1 | contig 88569 bp, 80 predicted proteins | sample MGYA00248264_ERZ651846 | MGnify/ENA primary metagenome ERZ651846 (study PRJEB26924, sample SAMEA4378271) | human gut metagenome | biome: human gut; feature: human-associated habitat; material: faeces...
ATACTCATATTATTTCCCTATCAATACAATATTTGATAGATAATGTTAAGTTATCAATTAGTTATATATTATTGATAGCAGATAATTTTAAAATATCTTAAAAAGGTTAATAAAATGAGTGAAAATCTTAATACGAAAAAATGTTGGAAAGGTTTTGAAATATTAGCAGTAAAAATTGTAAAAATTCAAATCGAGGGGATTCTAGAATATGACAACTTAGAATTTCATGAGGATAGTGTTCCACTAACTCGGGATCATGGAATCGACGGACAATTACATATTACATTAAAAGGAAATGATATTACAATTACTGTGGAAGCTAAATTGCGTTCAAAAGGTCCTCTTGGTTTAAAAGAATTTGCCTCATCTATAGTTAATTATTTTATAAATTTGAGTGATATTCATTTTGTTGTAACAAATGTGGAATTTTCCGAAGATGCAAAAAATATATTAAATAGTATTCAAAAAAAACGCGAAAAATATTGTTTGAATTATATCGATGGTTCTTTGATACAGAAAAGTATAAAAAAAATTAATTATGACGATTGTAATCATGAACAAAAAAAACAATTAGAGGAATTGATTTCATATTTTTTAAAATATGATTATTCAAATACAATTCCTATGCAATGCCTCAAATTACAAAAAAATATTAAGAAAAGAATTGTAGAAAATACTTATATTTTACCACAACATATATGTGATGAAAAAGAAATATGCCGTCTGTTGAACCGTAATAATTGTTTTTTGATAGTTGAAGGAGATAAAGGAATTGGAAAAAGCTACGTTATTGATAGAGCATTAGCAAATTATAAAGAAAATTTATCCGTTATATCAATCGACTTAAGTTCTGATTGGTCGCGTCAAACATTATTATTGGAAATTACAAAGGAATTACTGCAACTCGATTTCTCAAAATTACTGATGTTACTTTCTGAAGACGAAAAGAAAGATTTGAATAACCAAATATTAAAAAATACAAAAGAAGAGGATGATTATCTAATAGCATTAAAGCAATTACTTTTTTTTGATATTGATGAGAAAACTCATTATAACTATTTAGTTAGAACATTCTTTACAAATATATTAGATAAAACAAATATTTCAATACTATTATATTTGTATAATTGTAATGAAGTCTCAATGCAGGTAAGTAATTTCTTTCTTAATTTTCTTCCTGCTATAACAGATAAAATAAAGACTATCATTGAGGTGGATAATATGCCATTTATTCAATCCACGGATGAATCCATAAAGTTTGTACGTTCACTGCGTCAATATTCGCAAGGAGAAATTTCAGCTACAACATATTCTATGTATGAATGTAATAAAGATGATGCCTTAGAGTATATTATAAGAAATTTGCGGTTGAGCAATTCACAGGATATTGCTAATTATATTTATTACAAATATGGATGTAATTTAATGGTTTTAACAGATGTTCTTGATTATATCAATCAAAATGGGATAAAAACGAAAACAGAGATATCGAAAATGCCATTAATTCAATATGGAACATTTTCTAATTATCTCTTGGAACAATACTATAAAAAAATACCTGATAAACAAAAAAAAGCATTTATTTGGTGTTCTGCTATTATAGAATTATTAGATGGACACTTGAATTATGAACTGCTTATAGAGCTTGAAGATGTACTTGATATTGATAATATTGCTAATATACTTTTAGATACGCCTTTTTTTGATGAAACAGGAACGTCTATAGTTGTAAAAAATAGTAACTATAAAAATATATTAAATAATTTTATACCTCAACTCGAAAAAATGAGAGTAATTAATTTTCTATTAAAACATAAAACAAATTGGGATTTGCCAGAAGTGCAAATGAAATATAAAGAATGTTGCTTTAAATTAATAGCTAGGGAAAATGTTGATATAATAGAAATAAAGAATCTCATTACTATGCTTAGAGTACAAAAACTGACTAATCTCAAAAGTCATCTACTATTTTTGTGCTATCAATATTTTAACAACATAGAACCAGAAAGCGAAAACACATTATTTTTTTTAATAGAGTATCTTGAAAGTATTAAAGAAAAACAATTATATTGCATTAAAGAAAATAAAGAACTTTTGGAGAAAGCAAATAGTTTATGCAAAAATCAAATTGCTAAAATCAATAAAACAAATAATGATACAACTGATATTTATAAATTACAGGTAAAAATATATTTTCTTTATTATAATCAACAGAAAACGTTGTTTCGGTTTGACCTTGCAGAAGAGTATATTGATAAGGGATTGCTTTTAGAACATCATTGCAATGATAACGAATTAGTAGGGAAGATGTATTGGTGTAAGGGATTATGCTTAAAAGAACGAGGAATAAAACCTGGTTTTTTAGACTTTATGTTAAAGGGTATAAAAAAGTATCCAGATGCAATGTATCTAAAAATATGTTACCTTTCTAATTATGCATCATCAAATTTTAAAACTGACTTGAATAAATCTTATAAGGCATTAGCTGTCGGTATACAGCTGGCTAAAAAAGCGCAATTTATTGATTTAGAAGTATGGCTAAGCAATAATCAAATTATATGTAATCTAACAAAGAAAGATTTTTCAAAAGAGTGTCTAAATCAAATTATAGCTATAAGAGAAAAAGCAGACAGATACGAATTACTTTCTGATATATCCCGATCATATAATAACGAAGGTATCTGGTACTTTGAAAATGGTAATATATGTGAAGCCTTGGAATGTCTGCAACACGCTCTTAATATATTTGATGAATCCGTAACAGATCAACAAAAATTTCTTTTTAGAACAAACAAAATTGTTTTGCTTTGGAAAGAAAAAAAGAACATTAAGAATGATTTAAATATATTATATGATTGGCTAAAAGATAATTATCAAATTATTGAAAGTAAATTGAATAAAACTAGTACTTTAAGAAAAGAAAACAATTATGCAGCAATTTTGTCTCTTTACAAAGTCTCATACATTATGAATGAAATTTGGTTTGTCAAAAAATTGGAAGAGTGGTTTTCATATCCAGCGTTTAATTCTATAAAAAATAATCCAATAAATGCGTTTGAACCCAGTAACGAAATAATAGACAAAGCTTTTCTTGTGAAGAATGAAATTTTTATTTTGTTTTGAGATTAATGAGAATCATAGAATCTGCCATACATGCACTTGTAGTAATGAGTGTATATGTATGGCAGACATTACTAGCAATTTTGATAAATTGCATCAATCAAGTCTTTCTTAAATTCTTTAGAATAAACCAGTAACTTCTCTATATAGGTATATATCTCAAAATAAATTGACCATAATTGTTCAAGAGTCAAGCTAGTGTAATTGAAAGCTGCTGATATATGCATAACTTTTCTAGATGCATTTCGTAGGTGCTTATATTTCAAACCTATTTTGTCATAGGATATTATTTTAAAGTTTGTTTTTGTATCATAATATAAAGAATAAATGCTCACAAAAGGAATATTAGTAACATAAGTTTTTTCTGACTTAAATATCGCCTTTATATTTTGCAAATAATTAATAAGAGGTAAAACATCATATTCACTCATTAATGGAGATTCCAATAAAAATAATAACTCCGTAAACTTAAGCTCTAGAGTGGCTGATTCATCTTGATCTGACACACATGACGTTTCAGCTAAAAGTTTCTTTTCTGAAAATACATCATATAAACTTCCATTATAAACAACATAACCATATGCTGTATTTTTATAAACAACAGAAAGATTTTTATCATTTTCAATGGCTTCCAGTAATGTATGTATTCGTTCTCCTTTAGTCAATACATATTCTTCTGTGGAATATGGATTCCAAATGTTAGTGGTATTAATGATATCAAAGTAATAAGCAAAAAGATATGTCCCCTCATTTGTATCTATCTCCCACAATTTATAATCTAATACGTTTTCACCTATTTCAAAAATATTTAGAACGGCACAATGCAAACAGTTTTGTATGATTTGTGTAATCTCAAATTTAGATGGCAATTCGGTAAGATAAGGATAAGTATCCATTGAATGCAACTTTATTGCTTGGTACCAATCTATACCTTTTTTTAAAAACTGCAATTGCTTTTTTTCTGCTTTCAATCCATATGCAAACATATGTGAATCAAAAAAATCAAATGTTTGCTCTATTTCTTTTGCGGATTGTTTCGCATTTTTTCCTAGGTAATCGGTCAAAAATGGATGACTACAGAAAAAAAGTAATTTTTGTTTTAGTGCTGTAATATCATTATATGGAACAATAAAACCATTATACCAATCCTCTAAATAGTCCTTTCCATAACCATTTGGTGTTGCAATAACAGGAATTCCTTGATTTAATGCTTCTAATAACACTAAACCGCCTGCTTCATATTTTGAATGAGTAATCAATACAGAACTTTTTAATAACAGTGTACTTATGCCTTCTGGTGGCAGTGTTCCCCACCATATAATTCGATGTTGTCTTTCAAGGTCTGCAAGTTGTGGAATGTATTCTTTTATAGTATTTCTGAAATGTTCTATTTGACTTGGGGAACCGCCTACAATCCATAAATTAGGCATTTGCTCACCTATAATCTCATAAGCCTTCACCCATGCTATTATAATTTCTTTAATGCCCTTATTTTTATGTATTCGTCCAAAATATATAAAGTTTTTTAAATTCCACCACAAATAATCATCATCTTTGTTAATGTCTGAAAAATAGCTCAAATATTGTTGCCCTACGATTATATTTCCAAGTGAGTTAATTCGTATTTCACCTCTGGTATTATAGGCAGGATAAAGATAATGATTGTCTACCTCCAATCCGGCCAAAATAAGATTTTCTTGCGGTATAGCATACAATTTCTGCATTTCATTCATTTCGGATAGTGACGAACAAATCAAATATTTAGCATGTGCAAATATTTTTTCCTCTTGTTGAATTCGTTGCTTTACTATGTCTTCTACGGCACCAGTTTGTTCTTTTTTCTTGGCATTAGACAAAATTGTATGTACATAAAATGTATTATATTGTTCAGCAAGCTCGTATGCCAACATACCCGATTGCCAATAACTGCTATGAAATATAAATGAACAATGTTTGTATTTTGACAAAATTCCAATAATTAGTTCCTTTGAGCGTGAGTGGTAGTTTTGTAAAACATCCTTGTCTATAGGTCCGAAATCTCCTAAATTGATTCTATAAAAATCAGAAAATGGTGTCATGCTTATATATTCTTCTAAATATGGATATTTTTTTCGCGTAATATAAATGTGATATATGTTATTTTTTTGCAATTCTTGTAAAAGACTTCTTGAATATGTGTTACCTCCGCCTATGTCGCCTGCACCAGATGGAATAGTTGGATCACAATGTAAATCAATAATTACAACATATTTTCTCATCTATATAAAACTCCTTTTTTGTATATTTTAAAATTATCTGCTATTTATATAACCAACGGATAACTTAACATTATCTATCAAATATTGTATTGATAGGGAAATAATATGAGTATTTAAAACTTTTATAACAAGTACTTAAGATATAATACAAAATAGTGTAAGTAGCATAAATTTTGTATTTTAAAAATGAAAATCCTTTCGTGGATGTCTATTTATTAGAATTTCACGTTGTTTAGAGGTTGCCACATGAGTATATATTTGTGTAATATTAATAGAACTATGTCCTAACATTTCTTGAATATATCGTATGTCTACATCAGCTTCTAATAAACTAGTGGCAAATGTATGTCGGAACATATGAGGTGTTATATGTAAATCAATGGAGGCTAAATTACAGTATTTATTTAACATTCGTCTGACAGCTTGATCATTAAGCATTTTTCCAGATTGATTAACAAAAAAATATTTACAAATATTTATTTCCGAATTATATTCATTTTTATATTGTTGTAAAATATTTATAACTTGTTCATTTCCGATATGAAGTCGTCGTTCTTTGTCCCCTTTACCATAAATCAAAATTGTTCCTGTGGAGAGATTAATATCTTTAGATTTTAATGAACATAATTCGGATATTCTGATTCCGGTAGAAAAAAGCATTTCAGAAACAGCAACATCACGTAAAGCATTTCTTCTTTTATAAGGTGTGTCTGCTTGATATATTTGTTTATAAATGGTAGCAAGAAAATCTTCTATTGTATTAAGTGGAATAACTTTAGGCAAAATAATGGGGTCCTTAAGTTGAATTACCATTTTGTTAAATGGATTAAAATCAATTATGTCTTTATATTCTAAATAGTGAAAAAATGCTTTTATTGATGCAAGTTTTCGTTTGACAGTTTTGGGCTTATAAGTGTTATTAAGAAATGCAATATATTTTTCTAAAGTGCAAATATCTAATTGGTCTATCGAAATTTTATTGGTTTTATTAATAAATTGTGATAAATCAATACGATAAGCTTTTATTGTCTTTTCATCTAGTCTTTTTTGAGTAATGCAGTGATTTAGATAATTGTTAAAATTTTTTTTCATATTTTTCATTGTTAAATACTCCTAAGTTATAAATTTTTTAATTGCAACGATTTATAATATTAAATTATATTTTGACAGATGTATAGTTATATACAATTGACTAATAGAATGAATAAAAAAATTTCAATTATATTGAAATAAACTAATGCGTACTATACAGGGTAAATACTATAGTTATGAAGAAAGAACTGTTATTATGATAGACTCGTAACAACAGTTCCTTATTTTTATGTGCGTACAATATTATCATTGATTTATGGTTAAGGAAACTTAATCGCCGCGGATAATTTATGATTAGACAAGTGCTTGAACAAATATTAAATTAGGAGATTTGTGATAATGAATAAAAAGAGAGCACATATATTTACAGCTGAAAAGCCAAATATGCAATTATCTAGGATTATATCGGCTATCACATTTATATTTGAAAGGCAGAATGGTTATGAAGTTGTTGATGTTATTGCTGATTACAATAGTAATGGTTGCATATCACAGGAAGCAACACAAGAAATTTTTGATGCAATTAATGAAGACGATATTGATGCAGTGTTTTTGCTGACTGCGGAAATGATATCTAGTCATTATACTGATATTATTCAGTTCATACCTGAATTACGAACACTAGAACGTGATTTATATTCAGTAGCCTATGATATTTATTATCAGGCTATGGGGGAAGCCACGGATGTTTTTATAACAGAAAAAACCTCAGTGTATCAGACCATATTATATGAGAAGGATAAGGATTTTGTAAGAGAAATTATGTACAAGATAATATTTGAATCTGAAACGGTGATATTTGATAGCTGTGGGAAAAGAATAATGGTTTTTCCCACAGAAGATGAGGCAGACGAAAGTATGGATGAAATGCTATTTGGATGCGTCGCAGAACTAGATTGTGGGAGTGAAGGCTATGGAATATAACAGTTTTGAAGTGGGACAGGCTATACGAGCACATAGAATTAAGTGCCATAAGACAATTGAAGAACTTGCATTTGAGGTAAATAGATCAAAGTACCATATGAATTTAATAGAACTTGGAACAAGAAAAATGGGTATGGAACTGCTTTTTGAGTTGATTACGGTTTTACATACTGATGCAAATAGCGTGCTGGGAATTCCTGCAGAAAATGGGAATGCGCTGAATGAGTCAATAGATAATCGTTTAAAGAAACTTAATCCGGAACAGCAGAAATATTATACAAAAATGTTTATTTATATGTTGGATAATAAGCCAGTATAGAAGGAGTGTTTTATAGATTATGAAGAAAAAAAGAGAAAAACCGATTAATTGCTTTGTTTATTTGTCTACAGAAGGAGATATAAATGGGGCAGAAGCTAGGGAGATAAAGCAGCTAAGATATATCCGAGAATATGCAAAAGCTCATAATATTATAATAAGGAAAGTTTTTCATAGGGATGTTTTGGGACAATATGATGTTAATATACATTTTATGAGATTTCAATAAGAGATTCAACCAGACATCAGTATGACAAGATGTATAATAAAGTCAAAGAGGATATAGGCTTTATTAAAATGAAAGACTTGAATACCACTACTATTCAAAAGGCACTTAATAATTTGCCATCTGATGCATATAGAAAGAGAGTAAGATCTATATTACATTCAATGTTTCAGAAGGCTGTTGACGATAATATTATAGATAGAAATCCGGCAAGAAAAGCAGTATGGAATGTACAACATGATGCTAAAAGGATAAAGCAGCCTATGACATTAGAACAGGAAAAGCTGTTTGTGGGTTATATTTATAGACCAAGAGTGAAACAGTCACAGCTTGAACATGCTGAACTGATGGGTGGGATTTATGCTGGAAACAGGTATGAGACTTGGAGAAGCCACAGGACTTGAATGGAAAAGTGTAGATTTTGATAATAGTATGATATATGTAAATACTAATCTGGTAACAACAATGGCTATAGAGGAAGATGGAACAGTTAAGGGTAGATATCCTAGATTTCATTATCCTAAAACTGAAATGGGTAAAAGAAAAATCCCGATGACACAGAGGGCAAGAGAATTGCTTTTGATTGAAAAAGAAAGGGATAATGCGATAAAAGCATTATATGAACCAAAAGAGGGATTTGAGGATTTAGTATTTGTATCTTGGTTGAACACACCTATATATGACGATACAATAAGAAGGTCATTATCAAAGTTGACTCAAGAATTAAGAAAAATAGATCCGAACTTTCCCAATGTGTCACCACATATTTTAAGACACACATTTGCTACACGCTGTGTAGAGAATGGAATGAATATTAAAACATTACAAAAATTATTAGGGCATACTAATTTTAAGACTACTATGGATATTTATTCTCATACAACAGATGATGTTCTTTATGAAGAAATGAAGAAGTTTGAACATAGAAATGAGAAAAAAGCTATTTCAGAAAACTGAGCCAAAACTGAACCAGCGAAGGTTTTGGAAGCTAGGAAGTGCTTAAAATGGATATTATTTTGAGGTTGCCGTTGAAAGCAGAACATTCCATGATAGAATGTAATCAGTGCTTGTAGAAATGCCATAAATACAGCATTTATGCAGGTTTGCGAAGATATTAAGTTGTCATAACTTATCGTAAATTGGTGCTATTTTTTAAAAAGATGGTGTAGTAAATGGTGTAACAAATGGTGTAGTAAATCAAAAAGAAAAGCACAGATATAATTAAATATTAGGATATCTAAATAAGTCCATATGCTTGCTTTATAGTGAGTATATGGGCTTATTTTAGTGCCTTAAAATCACAGCTACAGAAATACTCATAAATGGTAATAAAACGCTGATTTGAGCTACAGAGAGTGTATAAAGCTTTATATATACACTGTATAAGAAACAAGGATTTCATCAGAAAGGAGTTGAGAAAATGGAGATAATTAACAGACAGGATATGGTAAAGAAGATAGTTAAATATCTTGAATCAGATAAGATTGTTATAGGTGGCAATAAGCATTCATACAAGAGAAAATATCGTCTTAAATTTAATTCAGGCAGGTTATTTAAACAGGCTTGTGAGAAGTTTAATGATAATATTATGTATAAGGAGTAAATGATTATGAGTGTATTGCATATCAAGGACGCTTATTTTGAATTACCAGATAAGCACAATGATGATATAGGGTGTATGGTTACATTACTTGGTCTGCATCTACAACGGAATAGGGATGTTGCTGATAGTGAGCAATGCAAAATTGAATATGAAATAATTGATAAGTAATTGGAAGACATACACCGATACAAAACAAATGTATGGATATTTCCCAACAGGCAGGAAGTAAAAGATAGTCTGTATCAGAGATTAAGAATTATTTGTCAGGTTCATTTGAACCTCACGTATCTATGTGCGATTCTGCACAGTTTCCAATAGTGAAAAAATAGTGAAATTACGACTGCTACATATAGCAGATATAATGAGCGCAAAATTACACTGTACTTGATGTAAGTATGATAGTTCTGAATAAGAATATATCGTTTGGTACATTCGATACTGAAAAGGAACCTGTACAAGGTTTTATTACAGGCAAGAAAGATTATATATTAAAACTGGCAGAAAGTTGTAAAGGTAAGGTGTAGCGGAATACTTTCTCACCAGATGAATTAGTAAAAATAGCAAATATGTTAGATATGGAATTGGCATTTGTTGATAAAAATATGTAATTTAATGGTGAAAAGTATGTTATTAAGCAAAATGAGGATAAATAATCTGTAAATTTGAAATAAAAATTTCATAAGAAGTTTAAAGCTGATAAATATAACTAATTAAAGAAGGGTACTTGATTTTTCAAGCACCCTATTGTATAATTTAATCAGAAAGTAAATCGGATATGACTCCGATTTGCCCTCAGTAAAATAAAACTATAAAGAAATAGCGTTCTTCACATTGAGCCGTAGAGGATGCTATTTCTTTTTATTATGATTATCTATGTAAGACAGAGCCGCAAATATTACTAGCAACAGAGTTAATACTTCCATCGTGTTCATGGGCATCACCCTCCTTTGTAAACTTGAGGGCATCTAACAATCGGAAAATCACATCCTACTTTCTTTTTAACTATACAATAGCAGTATAACATAAACAGAACAGGTGTTCAATTAAAAAGAGATAAATCGACTATATTTAATAATTTTATATAAAATGTTGAATTAAGGATTCGTTTGACATAATTTGCATAAATTGATACTCTATAAAAGGTACTATCCAAGATAGTAAGGACAGTTAGCCTTCTCCACGGAGTTCAAGCCGTGTTTACATAGAAACTCTAACTAAAGAGAATCTAAAAGAGGAGGACTTGCTTTTATGAATATCTCGTTGCAAGATATATATTATATATTTTCAGGTATTGCTATTTTATGTGGGGCTTCATATAAAATAGGATATGATATAGGTAGAAATAAAAAAAGTAACTGTCCTCAGCCTAGGAAACTGTACAGTTACTTTCTTTTAAGTAAGCATTGATTTCAGGCACCTGTCTGCACTACAGATAGTACCTTCTTTTTTTATAAATATAGAATAATGTGTAATATATTCTTTGTTGCACATTGGTATTATATAATATATTTTTTTGATTTTCAACATTTTTTATAAAAATCACATATTATAGTCGTAGCTACGATAATAGGTGCTGTTTCTATCAATGGTGTAGTAATCAGCTCAATCGTAGCCAAGATAGTGGAATATAAGTACAACGTAAAAAAGTACTTATATGATAAGTGTGAAGAACCATATAAGCAATTTGTAGAAATGATTTATAAAATAATGAAAAATTCCCCCAAAAAGGATGGAGAGAAGATGACAGAGGAAGAAATGACCAAAATGGTTTCGGAATTTTCTAAAGGTCTTACTTTATGGGGTTCAAGCAGAGTTGTGAAAAAATGGCTGAAATATAGAAAATCATCGATAAAAGGTAATAAAAATATCTTGTGGGAAATGGAAGATATAATTTATGAAATAAGTAAGGATGTGGAACTTGGAAGAAGACTTAAAAAGGGTGATATGTTATCATTTTTTGTTAATGATATAAAAAAATTGAAGTAGATTTTACATAAGATGGGAAGGGATTGTCTTGGTTTTTTTAGGATACTTAGTGCAATTTATAATTATTTTTGTATGGTATAAATTTATACTTGTCAAGGAACTTAAATGTAAAAAAATTGTTCGGAGAAGCATACATATTTTATTCAACCAAAGAAAGAATATTATTTTTGCGTTCTTGGGGTGGGAAAATATAAGTGAAGAACGAGAAAAGGCTATGTGTAGTATCAAGAAGCATTTGTCGGAAATGTTTATGGAGACATTTTGTCTTATGGGATATTTTATCTTTGGACCAATTTTTTTAAAATGTTTCATTAATTATGAAAATAGAAGTATACTGGGAAATCTGTTTTACATAGTTCTTTTATGCGGATTAATATTTTCGCGACTGAAAGAAGATACACAAAAGACGATAGAAATAATTAATGCATATACACAAAATGTTATGATACCATTAGAAAAAAAGCCGGAATTATTAAGCTTTGGAGACGTTCAAAAGCCAGTAATTGTATGGAATGTAAAAAAGGTAATGATAATATTAATGGGTTTGTTGGCAATGATAACATGTATTGCTTTGTCAGAACAATTCAAAGATAGTAAGGTATTTCAGGTTATTGCTGTTCTTACGCTTGTATTTGTAGTGATACGAGAATCAAGCATTATCTCCTCCAAAAACAATATAGATGTCGGTGAAGGAATTTATACAGAGGGTTATATTTTAGATAGTGTTAAAGAGGACATAGAAAATATGTGTGTACAATTAGGGATAAAATCTCTAGAGTGTAAAATCATAGCAACGGGGGAGAGATACGCAGAAAGTAAAATAAGTGAACAGGGCATACCACAGATAGATATTTCTAATGGTTTTATAACACAAATTTATAGAAATAAAGCAGCGAGAGACATATTGTTGATGACGATTGCACATGAACTGGGACATATATACTATAATGATTTTACGAATATAAGCAAAAGAGTAAGAATTTCAAATTTTGTGTATTTGATATTAATGGTATTGAATATGTTAGGATTTATAGCAACAATGATTACACCGATGTTTTTAATTATCGCATTGCTATTTATGGGTATCGAGACTGTTTTTGGAAAAGTAATGTGTGATGCAAGATTTTGGAAACAGATTGCTGAACTCCGTGCAGATAGGCTTGCTATAAATGTATGCAAAAACGATAAAATGCTATTTGTTGAATTTTGGAAAGGGTATTTAAAAAATCAAAACAAAGAGGAGACGAATATAATTGACCAATTTTACAGAAGGTATATAAAGGTTGAAGGTCATCCATCTATGGAATACAGAATGAAACTAATTGAAAAAAGAGAAAAGTGGAGTTGGTGGGAATATTTTGAGCATGCATTGGTAATTATGAAATGGCGTATAACTAATAAAGGTTGGAATGGAATATAATAAATCAACATTGCGGATGGCTCTTTTGAGCCATCCGATTGCAACAATATGGAGTTAAAATGTCTCCAAACTATCCTTCGCATCCACCCATACCTGTATTTCGCCATCCAGCGCAAGCAGGGCATATTCCAGCGGATTATCAATCGCCATAGCATTCAGGCATCTCTGGGAATTTGGAGTAGTCCGTATCTCGGATTCTGTCTGATTGCAATCAATACGGAGGATGTAGCCGTCATAGTGGTTAATGTTGATGCTGTTGTGCATCGGGTTATATTCTGCGTGTATCAATTTCATAATTATCAGTCCTTTCATTTGAAGTGGATGTAAAAAGTCCATAGGCTTATTTTGGACTTGAAAAACTTTTGAAATAGATAGAATAATCACAAAAAGTACCATTTTATAAAATAAAACATTACTAGAAATATTTAAAACAATACAATTCGTGATATTAACAGTAGTGTTGTGTCCTCCATATCTTTCGACTTAGGAGTTTCGTTGCGTCTGAGTGACTTGCACACTCGGTTTTCCCTACTATCTATTACAGAGGATGAAAAGATAAATGCTGCAAAAATGGCTTATGCAGATGAATTTATTCGAACACTTCTACAGGAATATGATACGCCATTAGTTGTGGGGGGAAAATAATCTTTTAGTTGGGCAGAAACAGCTAATTGCTATAGCGAGAGCATTTTTGAAAGATTCACCAATTCTTTTATTGGATGAACCATCATCATCGTTAGATGTTCATAGTGAAAAAAAGATTAATCAAGCATTGAGAGAATTAATAAAAGACAAGGTGGCGATTATGGTCAGTCATAGGAGGGATGGTTTTGATACATTTGACCGTGTGATATATATGTAAATGATAGTTTCAAAAGTTAATTTATGATAGGGCGTTGCTCCTGTGTCATCACTTGAAAATAAGCTATCGTGCTGGTTGACATTTAGCTAGTACGGTAGCTGTTTTTGTAATGGCACCACAATGGATTAGTCTCATATACGTGTAAAATAGGTTTATGCGTTGGCTTAAAATAGGTAAAAATAGGGTTATAAATCAAATAAAGAACCTATAAGTGCAACATATAATGTATTCGTCATTATGATGGAGGATAACATTTTTAAAAACTATTATTCACATATTACAGAATATTTAAAGTGATAATGACTGTCACATTCTATGTGCTTACCATTTGTATATAGATTATTAAATAAAATGATATGAGATAAAATTAAGTAATGGAAACAGATAATTATTATGTTATACTATATATGAATATGTATACTATGTAAGCATATGATATGTATTTATATATAGGGAAAGAGAGGATATAATGTTGGCAAAGGCTACAGATGAACAGAAAGATAGCTTGAAAAAATACATGAAAAAAATTAAAGACATAAAATTGAGAGTGCCAGAGGAATATCTTGAACCTATTAAGGAATATGCAGAATAAGCAAAATGAGGGTGAATAATTTGTAATTTTGAAACATGCGTTTCATTCGAAATTTTAAAGGAGGTATGACCTATGACAGCGTTAAGACAGAGTGCAATGATGGAACTGGAAAAGATACCAGAAGATAAATTATCCTTCGTGATTCAGATAATGCAAGGGGTAAACGGATTATATAACGATACCAATAGCGAAAGGAAAGAAGCATTTGCCAGATTAGAACAGTTACGCAAAAAGGGAACTGTTACAGATGATGCTGCAGAATTAGCTTCTTATAGGGAAGATAAGTATGGCAGGTAAAATTCTGATAGATACTAATGTACTGCTTGATTATCTTCTGGAAAGAGAGCCATTCTTTGAGGATGCAAAGAAAGTAATTATGTTATGTACAGAAGGAAATACAAAAGGCTGTATTGCAGCACACTCAATATCTAATATGTTCTTCATATTAAGAAAAGATTATACAGCAAAGGAACGCAGAGAAATATTGTCAAGTCTATGTACAATTTTTGATGTTGAAGGCATAGACAAAGCAAAATTATTATCTGGTCTTGCAAACGAAGATTTTTCTGATTTTGAGGACTGCTTACAGATGGAGTGTGCAAAGAGTTATGGTGCAGATTATATTGTGACAAGAAATGTGCCAGATTATTCTATATCAGACATAAAGGCAATTTTACCAAGTGAATATTTAGGATTATAACAAACAAAGCACCAACGGACATGGGAATCGAAAAAAAACAGTTAATTACCAATGGCTTTTTCTCTAAAAAAAGGGAACGTATAGAAGAAGTGGTTACGATGCTTGAGAAAAGCGGGGTAAATAGCTTATTGCTGTCTGTTGATGCATTTCATCAGGAAACAATTCCTCTTGAACCGGTAAAATATTTTGCTGAATGTGTTGTGAAATCAAAGATTCCCGTTAAATTAAGTCCAGCATGGCTTGTTAGTGAAGAAGATAATAATCCATATAATCTTAAAACGAAAGAAGTATTGGGGAAATTTAAGGACTTGCATATTCCTATAGGAAGTGGGAATATTGTTTTTCCGAGTGGAAATGCTTTGAAATATCTTAGTGAGTATTTTGAGGATGGTGTCGCATATTCGTCTCCTTATGAAGAAGATATATTTGATGTTCGGGCGATTAGTTTTTCTCCTAATGGTGATGTGTTGAACGGAAACATTAATAATAATGATATACAGGATATTTTAGAATCATATCGACCATAAAATTGAACATAACAGGTCATCAGTATCCAGATTATTAAATAAAATGATATGAAAATGATATGAGATAAAATTAAGTAATGGAAACAGATAATAATTATGTTATTCTATATCAGAAAGATTATATTTTATACTAGGAGGATTATTTATGTCAGAGATTAATATAAGTTATTTTAAAAGTATCATAGATCAGGATAGAGCCGCAGTCGTTATATGCAATCTTAATCATGAAATAATATATATGAATCCAGCTGCAGTTGTTAATTATGCAAAGCGTGGCGGAGACAAGCTGATTGGCAGAAGCCTGCTGGAATGTCATAATAAGGAATCACAGGAAAAGATAAGACAGGTGACAGAATGGTTTGCACAGGACGAAAGCCATAATATTGTGTATACATTTTATAATGAGAAGCAGAATAAAGATGTATATATGGTGGCACTTAGAGATAGTGGCAAGCTGATTGGATACTATGAGAAGCATGAATATCGAGATAGAGAAACAATGAAAATGTATGATTTATGGTGAGTTCCACCTAAGAGAAAGTTGTATAAGGTAAGAACCACCATAGGCTAAGAATCCTGCTTTGCAGGATTCTTTTTTACATTGAGAAGACAGATAATAAAAATATGAGTAGACTGTAAATAAGATAACATCTAAAAATAATCATGAGAAATTTTTGAAAAGTATATGTCGAAAGAAGAATATTATAATATTTAGTTATTTACGAAACAATGTATTGGAATTTAATAAATATACGTATGCAAAAAATAAAAAATATTGTAGAATTGAGATTAATATGATAGATGTTAATGCTTTAAGTGAAAATAAAGTATATAATACTATGTTAGAAAGTATAGGGAGGGATAAGGTAAAGATATATGAATAATAAAGATTTTGTAGAGCATTTAAAGCAACGTTTATTTATAGAATTTAAAAAACAGGATAGAAGTGGTGTGTATGGATATACACAACGCAGTATGGCATATAATTCTAATAAAATAGAGGGAAGCACACTTACAGAAAAACAGACTGCATCTATGTTTGAAACAGGAACATTATATACAGATGATCCAGATATTATATTCCGGACTAAGGATATTGAGGAAATGAATGGCCATTTTAAAATGTTTAATTATATAATGAAGAATATGGACGAGCCATTGTCAGAGGATTTAATAAAAGGAATGCATAAAAATCTTAAAGAAGGTGTTTTTGAAGATTTTGCTAATGGTTATGCAGTAGGAGAATGGAAGAAAAGAGAAAACAGGGTAAGTGATATTCATGTAGCATTACCACAGGAAGTGCCAGAAAAAATACGTCAGTTATTGAATGCGTATACAAGTAAAGAACGCATAGAATTAAAAGATGTAGCTGTATTTCATGCAAAATTTGAAAATATACATCCATTTCAGGATGGCAATGGAAGAGTTGGAAGGATGATTATATTAAAACAATGTTTAGACAATGATATAGTTCCTGTTATTATAAGGGATTCAAATAAAGCAGAGTATTATAGATTCCTTAATAAAGCACAGCATGAAGAAGATTACAATGGACTTGTAAGATATTTTGAAAAAGAACAACAATATTATATTGAGAATACTATACAAATGTTATATACACTAGAAGAATTAAATATCATTAATAATGATATTATTGATGATGTAACGTTTGAGATGCAAAACTAAATGGTCCGTAAAATGGCAGTGAGCCAAATATAAAAAACGAAAAGCATAGTTAGGAATAGACGGAAAATGAAAGGAAAAAGAGTTATTGCAGGTATTCTGCTTGCGGGGATTTTAGCAGTTAGCCTGGCAGGGTGTAAAAACACAGATAACACTAAGGAAGAATCAGAAAAGCTTGTTATTACCCTCGGCAGCGACAGTTATCCCCCATATAATTATCTGAATGAGGATGGTATACCGACTGGTATAGACGTAGAACTAGCTACAGAAGCCTTCAAAAGAATGGGATATCAGGTGAATGTTGTCCAGATTAACTGGGAGAAGAAAAAAGAACTGGTAGAAAGTAGCGAGATAGATTGTATCATGGGCTGTTTTTCTATGGAAGGACGTCTTGACGATTACCGCTGGGCGGGACCATACATAGCAAGCCGTCAGGTGGTCGCTGTAAATGAGGATAGTGAAATCTATAAGCTGAGTGACCTGGAGGGAAAGAATCTGGCTGTCCAGTCCACAACCAAACCGGAAAGTATTTTTCTTAACCGGTTGGATAATAGAATCCATAAACTGGGAAATCTGATCAGTCTTGGACACAGGGAGCTGATATATACATTTCTTGGGAAAGGATATGTAGATGCAGTTGCCGCACATGAGGAGTCAATCGTCCAGTATATGAAGGATTATGACATAGACTTTCGTATTCTGGAAGAATCGCTGATGATTACTGGAATAGGTGTTGCTTTTGCAAAAGATGATGACAGAGGAATCTGTGAGCAGATGGACCAGACTCTTGAAGAAATGCGCAAGGATGGCACATCCTTGAAAATTATTGAAAAATACCTGGATGATCCCCAGAAGTATCTGGAGGTGGATGAACTTGGATATTAAGAGAAAGAAAAAAGAAAAACGAATCCAGCTGCTTGGAGGTCTGATGGGAATCTGTGTGGCTGTAGTCTCTCTGTTTTATTTCTTCCATGCAGAAAAATCGGAAGCAGAGAAAAGAATGGTGGAGATTGTAAACTATGTTAAGGTGCAGTGCTCAACCTACACACATTATAATGAATCTTCAGAATCTAAAAGTCTTCTACGTACCATTGAAAGTGCCAGACAGATGAGTACAAATATTCACATGGAAATAGGAAACGGTGGTTGGCTGAGCCAGAATTTTCTGAAAGAAAATCTGCAGACTCTCTGGGTGGATGGTATTATTATACTGGATAAAGAAGGAAAGACGGACTGTGAATACAGCACGGATGAATCTTTGACCAATGAGATTACGGAGTATCTGCAAAAAGATATTATCATGGATTTTGCCGGATATGAAGAAAGATCTTATTCAGAACGGTTTACAAGGGAAGATGGTTCCTATATTGATATTGCAGCCTGCGCCAGAAAAGATGCACCGGGCATTGTGGCAATCTACTATTACACATCTCCTGAATTTGCCAGAAATTATACCCTGACGATACAGGGGCTTTTAAACGGATATAGTGTCCAGAAAGATGGAACGATTATTATCGCAGACGATGGAATAGTTGTTGCCAGTAATGATGAGAGCCTTCTGGGACAGAATACAACTGGCAGCGGGGTTATTCAGGAAATGAAAAAGCATACAGACAGTCAGCACATTTATCATTTGAAGAATGAAGGAACCGGATGTTACGGAATCATGCTTAAGCAGAGGGATTATTATATTTATGCATATCTTCCGGATACAGAAGTATTTCACAACCTTCCATTAAGTGTAGCAGGTGTTATTTTCCTTTATTGCCTGCTGTTTAGTACATTTTGGTTCTGGACATATAGAACTAATCTGATGCATCAGAAAGTAGAACAGGAAAAAGATGAAAAATATAAGGCAGAACTCCTGATAGCTGCAAAAAAGGCAGAAGCTGCCAATGAGGCAAAAACCGAGTTCCTTCAGCGAATGAGCCATGATATACGGACTCCAATCAATGGAATATGTGGACTGGTCAATATGGCAGACCATTATGCGGATGATATAAAGAAACAGACGGAATACAGAATAAAGGTTAAAGAGGCCTCTAATCTGTTGCTGGAACTGGTAAATGATGTTCTGGACATGAGCAAGCTTGAGTCAGGTGAAATTGTTCTGGAAGAGATTCCATTTAATCTGGGCAGTATTTCCAGGGAAGTATTTGTTGTGATTGAGCAGATGGCTGCGGAACAGAATATCCAGATAGAGTGGGAGAAAAAAGAAATCACACACCAGGATTTTATTGGAAGTCCAGGGTATGTGAAACGTGTGATGATGAATATACTGTCGAATGCGGTGAAATATAACAGAGAAAACGGACATATTTATATCAGCTGTATGGAAATCCCATCAAAACAACCAGAAATGACGACAATAGAATTCGTTTGTCGTGATACTGGAATCGGAATGACTGATGAGTTCCAGAAATGTGTGTTTGAACCATTTGCACAGGAACACACAGGAAGCCGTACAAAATTTGCCGGAACAGGACTTGGAATGTCAATTGCAAAAAATCTGGTCGAGAAAATGGGAGGAAGTATTTCCTTTGAAAGTGAAGAAGGAGCAGGAACTACCTTTGTTATACGGGTTCCGTTTAAAATAGATCCGGATGCAGATAAATGTGAAGAACAGAGGGATGTATCAGAAAAATCTATAAAGGGACTGCATATTCTTCTTGCAGAAGATAATGAGCTGAATATGGAAATCGCTGAATTTGTGCTTCAGAATGGAGGCGCTGACGTGACAAAAGCATGGAATGGTCAGGAAGCTGTTGAGCTATTCAGAAAAAGTGCATCTGGTGAATTTGATGCCATTCTTATGGACATTATGATGCCAGTTATGAATGGTTATGAAGCCGCAAAGAAGATAAGGTCTTTGGACAGAGAGGATGCAAAGACAATACCAATCATTGCAATGACAGCAAATGCATTTACGGAGGACAGGCTGAAAGCTAAAGAATCAGGAATGAATGAGCATATTGTTAAGCCTCTTGATGTTGAATTACTGATAAAAGTAATTCATAAATTGGTGGAATATTGATATGAAAGTGACAAATAAGCGGTGAAATATAGACAGGAGGACATAAGTATGACAATACAGGAATGCTATAAAGCTATCGGAGGAAACTATGAAGATGTCTTAAGACGCCTTCCAAACGAAGCTCTGATTCAGAAATTTACATTAAAATTTCTTGAAGATCAGAGTTATCTGCAGCTAAAACAGGCATTGAAAGATAAAAATTATGAAGATGCTTTCCGTAGTGCACACACACTTAAAGGGGTTTGTCAGAATCTTTCTTTTGACCGTCTATATGAGGTTAGTAATGAATTGACAGAACTTTTGAGAGATAGAACTGGAGAGCAGCCGGGGATACCAGAGGCAATGGAAAAAGTAACAGAAGTATATGAGCTTACGATTGAAGAAATAAAGAATGGATTGTCGCATTAAGTAATGCGACATGACCTTCTGTCTTTGAGCAGGTGTTTGGAGCATAATAAAACCCACACAGATAAAGGAAATAAAAAGTATGGATAAAAGACAAAAAATCTTAATTGTAGATGATTCAGAATTAAACAGGGACATATTGAAGGAGATTCTCGGAGAAACTTATAATTATCTGGAAGCTGAAAACGGAAATCAGGCAATCCAGATGATAGGAGAAAATATAGGAATTGATCTGATGCTTTTAGATATCAATATGCCGCAGATGAATGGTTTTGAAGTCCTGGAAATAATGAAAGAAAGCCAGTGTATTAATGAAACTCCTGTAATCATGATATCTTCTGAAGCTGATGTTGATACTATGCGTAAAGCATATGAGCTGGGAATCACAGATTATATCACACGTCCGTTTGATTCTGTGATTGTGCAGAAAAGAGTTCAGAATACATTGGGACTCTATATGAATCAAAAGCATCTGATAAATGTGGTTTATAATCAGGTTTACGAAAAAGAAGAAAATAACAATATTATGATTCAGATTATGAGTAATATATTGGGATCCCATAACAGCGAGAGCAGAGAACATATCCTGCATATTAAAACAGCAACAGAAATGATGTTAAGACAACTGGCAAAAACAACGGATGAATATCATCTGACAGAGACAGACATTGCTTTAATCACAACGGCCTCTTCACTTCATGATATTGGTAAGATCTGTATTCCAGAGGAAATATTGAATAAACCAGGCAGACTTACAGATGAAGAATTTAAGATTATGAAGACACATAGTGAGCTTGGTGCAGCTATAATTAAGGATATGGATTTTCCACAAGATCATCCACTGGTACATACCGTATGGGAAATCTGCAGATGGCACCATGAAAGATGGGATGGAAAGGGCTATCCGGATGGATTGAAAGGTGAAGAAATACCAATCGCTGCACAGGTGGTATCAATCGTTGATGTTTATGATGCACTCACTAGTGAAAGATGTTACAAGAAAGCATTTGATCATGACACAGCAATTAAGATGATTCTGGATGGACAATGCGGTCAGTTTAATCCGATACTCCTTAAGTGCTTTAAAGAACTGAGCCCTTCGTTTTCTAAATTGATTAGCAAAGAGAATGATGATAATAAATATTATAATGAAGCACAGAGACTTTCAAATGAAATACTCAGCGATAAATCCTTACCAAACCAGATTTATTCGCAGAGTCTTATAAAGGTTATGCAGGAAAAGATCGATTTCTTCAAATCAAACAGTGGCTTATATTCGATTGATTATAATGCGGCTTCAGGTCAGCTAACTATATTAAATGAAAAACAGCAGATATTATGTCAGGTAAATAATCCGAATTTCAATCTGTTCAAAGAATTTGGAATAAATAGGGAAGATGCTCAACGTATTCAAGTTTTCTTACATCAGACATCTGTATATAATAAAGAAATCTCTGTGCAGATAAAAGCAAAAGTGGAGAATGGCAGTCAGATGTATAAACTGAAATTACATACGTTGTGGTCTCATTTAAAAAAGGATGGATATATCGGAATCATTGGATATTTTGACACTGTAAAATAGATAAACGCAAAGAGGGGAGAATTCGTAATGAAAAAGAAAAAATGGAACAGATTTTTGCCGGGGCTTCTGGTAATGGTGACAGTTATATCACTTTTGTCAGGCTGTGGCGGTAAAAGTGCGGAAAAAGAAGATGTAGAAACAATTACGGTGTACTTATGGAGCACAAGCCTATATGAAAAATATGCACCATACGTCCAGGAACAACTTCCGGATATCAATGTTGAATTTGTAGTAGGGAATAATAATCTGGATTTCTACAAGTTTCTTAAAGAAAATGGTGGATTGCCGGATATTATAACATGCTGTCGTTTTTCACTGCATGATGCGAGTCCACTTAAAGATGGTCTGATGGATATATCCACAACCAATGCGGCCGGTGCTGTCTATGATAGTTACCTTAGCAATTTTATGAATGAGGATGGAAGCGTAAACTGGCTTCCGGTGTGTGCGGATGCACATGGTTTTATAGCCAACAAAGATCTTTTTGAAAAGTATGATATCCCTCTTCCAACAGATTATGAAAGCTTTGTTTTTGCTTGTCAGGCATTTGACAAAGTGGGAATTCGTGGGTTTACTGCGGATTATTATTATGATTATACATGTATGGAAACACTGCAGGGGCTGTCTGCATCAGAGTTGTCTTCTGTAGAAGGTCGCAAGTGGCGTACTATCTACAGTGATCCGGATAATACAAAGAGAGAAGGTCTGGACAGCATCATCTGGCCGGAGGCTTTTGAAAACATGGAACAGTTTATTAAGGATACTGGTCTGAGTCCGGCTGATCTGGATATGAATTATGATGATATAGTTGAGATGTATCAAAGTGGAAAGCTTGCAATGTACTTTGGAAGCTCTTCTGGAGTAAAAATGTTTCGGGATCAGGGGATTAACACAACATTTCTTCCATTCTTTCAGAAGAATGGTGAAAAGTGGCTTATGACTACGCCGTACTTTCAGGTGGCTTTAAACAGTGACCTGACAAAGGATGCGACACGCCGGAAGAAGGCAATGAAGGTGCTGAACACAATGCTTTCAGAGGATGCACAGAACCGGATTATTAGTGATGGACAGGATCTGTTAAGCTACAGTCAGGATGTGAATCTTAAGCTTACGGAATATCTGAAAGACGTGAAACCTGTGATAGAAGAAAATCATATGTATATCCGCATTGCGTCAAATGACTTTTTCTTGGTTTCCAAGGATGTGGTCTCTAAAATGATCACAGGAGAATATGATGCAGAGCAGGCTTATCAGTCATTTAATTCCCGGCTCCTTGAGGAGAAATCCGCTTCTGAGAAAGTAATATTGGATTCACAGAAATCTTATTCCAACCGTTTTCATAGCAGCGGCGGAAATGCGGCATATTCGGTTATGGCCAACACTCTGCGTGGCATTTATGGGACAGATGTGCTTATTGCAACCGGAAACAGCTTTACAGGAAATGTGTTGAAAGCCGGATACACCAAAAAAATGGTGGGAAGTATGATTATGCCAAATAGTCTTTCAGCTTATAGCAGCAAAATGAGTGGGGCTGAGCTAAAAGAGACAGTGAAAAACTTTATAGAAGGCTATGAGGGAGGCTTTATACCATTTAACCGTGGTTCTCTGCCTGTGTTCAGTGGCATTTCTGTGGAAATCAAAGAAACAGATGATGGCTATACATTGAGTAAAGTTACAAAGGATGGAAAGAAAGTTCAGGACAATGATACTTTTACGGTAACCTGTCTTGCGATACCTAAACACATGAAAGCTTATCCGGCAGATGAGAATATTGTGTTTGATGGAGCAGATACCACTGTAAAAGATACCTGGACAGAATCTGTATCAGAGAATAATGCCGTTCTTGCAGAGCCCAAAGACTACATGACCTTGAGGTGAGAAGTATGGACATTAAGAATAATAATAAAGACAGAAAGAGAACTGTTATGGGAAAAAGATTTAGGATAGCGGCCTTTATAGCTGTTTTTGCGTGCATTATTCTGCTGATTTTCCAATATTTTAGATTTGTATCGAAAACTGTTTATGAGGAAAGCGTTTCTCATCTGACGGAAGTTTTTCATCAGTCTGATAATATGCTGAGAGAATTGACAGATAAGAATCTGACTTATCTTCATATGTGGGGTGAGAATCTGCAGAATATCCCTAGTGAAGACGAAATTCGTGATTATATAAAGAAAGCACAGGAAGATGCAGGCTTTGTAGAATTTTATTTTCTGTCAGCTGACGGGAACTATAAGGTTGTAACAGGCAATACCGGGTATCTTGGATTACAGGAAAATATTGAAGAGGAAATCCGGCAGGGAAAAGATGTTATTGCGAATGCAGCAGTTCCAGGAAAATCCCAGCTGCTTGTTTTTGCCACTCCTAAGGCTCATGGAATTTATCAGGGATTTGAATATGATGCGATTGCTATTGCCTATGAAAACTCTGATATCGTAAATGTACTGGATATCTCTGTTTTCAATGGAAATGCCCAGAGTTTTGTTGTTCATCCGGATGGCCGTGTTGTGGTGAATCATTCTTCTGCATCATGGGGGAATGTGTATAATTTCTTCGGGTTTCTAAGAGAGCATTCTGATATGTCTGAAAAAGAGGTCAATGAGCTTTTGGATAAGTTTAAAGCAGGACGTACCGATGCGATGCTGCTAAATCTGGATGGAAGGAGCTACTATCTGGTCTATGAAAAATCGGATATCCAGGACTGGATGTTCTTAGGACTTGTACAGGCGGATATCGTCAATGACAGTATGAACAGTCTGCAGCGTAGTACGATACTTCTTGTCAGTGCGGTTGTGTTATGTATTGCCGCATTCTCTATAAGCCTTGTTATTCAAAAAAGCAGGATAAACTTAAAGAAAAAAGATACGGAGATACTGTACCGGGATGAGCTGTTTCAAAAGCTTTCAATGAATGTGGATGACGTTTTCCTGATGCTGGATGCAAAAACATACCATGCAGATTATGTTAGTCCTAATGTGGAAAACCTGCTTGGCATTACGGTAGAACAGATTCGTAAAGATATTAATATTCTGGGAAAACTGCATATAGCAGAACAGGGAGATCCAGAGAAAAATTATCTGGAAGAAATACAGGTTAATGGACAGAGAGAATGGGATTTTGAATATGTTCATCTCAAGACAGGGGAAAAACGCCGGTTCCATAATATTGCAATGGGCAGTGAAGTAAACGGTAAAAAGAAATATATCCTGGTTATGTCAGATCGTACTGCTGACTGGAAAATGAATCAGGCACTTTCTGAGGCAGTACGTGCTGCAGAGACGGCAAATAGGGCAAAGAGTACTTTCCTTTCTAATATGTCTCACGATATCCGCACACCAATGAATGCGATTATCGGTTTTACAACACTTGCGGTAAGTAATATTGATGATAAAAAAAGAGTCCGGGATTATCTGGGCAAGATTCTTTCCTCCAGCAATCATCTGCTCTCACTGATAAATGATATATTGGATATGAGCCGTATCGAGAGTGGAAAAATTCATCTAGAAGAAACGGAGGTAAGTTTGTCGGATGTACTTCATGATCTGAAGACCATCATAAGTGGGCAGATTTATGCAAAGCAGCTGGATCTTTATATGGATGCAATGGATGTGACAAATGAGGATGTTTATTGTGATAAGACAAGACTGAATCAGGTACTTTTAAATCTTTTGTCTAATGCAGTTAAATTTACTCCTGCAGGAGGAACTATTTCTGTAAGGTTGAAGCAGTTCCCAGGGACGGTAAAGGACAGTGGACTGTACGAGATCCGGGTAAAGGATAACGGAATCGGTATGAGTGCAGAATTTGTAAAGAAGATTTTTTCACCTTTTGAGAGAGAGCGTACTTCCACAGTCAGCAGGACTCAGGGTACAGGACTTGGCATGGCCATTACCAAGAATATTGTAGATATGATGGGTGGAACGATAGAGGTTCAGACAGAACAGGGCAAAGGTACTGAATTTATTGTCCGTCTGCCATTTCGGATTCAGTTTAAGCAGCATCATACAGAGAAGATTGCAGAACTGGAAGGCCTTAAGGCACTGGTTGTAGATGATGATTTCAATACCTGTGACAGTGTGACAAAAATGCTTGTGAGGATTGGAATGCGTTCAGAATGGACACTTTCCGGAAAGGAAGCTGTTCTTCGTGCACGACAGTCTATGGAATTGGGAGATGCATTCCACGCTTATATCATCGACTGGCGTCTGCCGGATATGAATGGCATTGAAGTCACCCGCCAGATTCGCAGCCTTGGTGATGATACACCAATCATTATCCTGACTGCTTATGAATGGTCAGATATCGAAGTGGAAGCCAGAGCTGCAGGGGTAACTGCTTTCTGTGCAAAACCAATGTTCATGTCAGATATCAGAGATACGTTGATGATTGCCATTGGACAGATGCAGGCAGAAACAGAGGATACACGCCCTTTAGCATCAGGTTCAGATTTCAGAGGCAGATGTATATTGCTTGTGGAAGATAATGAACTAAACAGTGAAATTACAGTGGAGATTCTTAATGGATATGGATGCCAGGTTGATACTGCCGTAAATGGAGCAGAGGCAGTTAAGAAAATTAAGAATTCGAAGCCGGGTGATTATGATCTGGTGCTGATGGATGTGCAGATGCCGGTAATGAATGGATATGAGGCTGCCCGCCAGATACGTGCTCTGAATGACCCGGCACTGGCTGGAATTACCATTCTTGCCATGACTGCCAATGCATTTGATGAGGACAAAAAGAAAGCACTGGAATGCGGTATGGATGGATTCTTAACCAAACCAATAGTTATTGATGAATTAATCGGTGTATTACAGAAAAATCTGAAAAAATAACGTTCTGTATGGTTGCAGGTATATAATGCAGGTATAACAAAATATATGATAACGATAATAAGAAGATAATACAAAATATACAACAAATTGTAGGAAACTACTAAAAATATTCGGAATAATTATATAAAAATAGCAATTGTACCCAATAAAATAATGTGATACAATCAAGGAAACTAAAACAAAAGAAATAGTTTCCTTGATTTTTTGTTTTATAAGCGTCACTGATACACAACATTAAAAGGAGCATTATGGATAATAAAGAGAAGATTTTACAGGCAACGATACAGGCATTTAATCAAAAAGGCCTTAAATTTACAATGGACGATATTGCTTCTATTCTTGCAATGAGTAAGAAGACAATATATACAATTTTTAAAGATAAGAACACTCTGTTTATGGAGATGGTAGATTATCTGTTTGACACGATTAAAGAGAGCGAATCAAAGATAATAGAAGATGATACATTATCAACAATTGAGAAGATAAGACGTATTCTTGGAGTTATGCCTGAGAGTTATAAAGATATTGATTTAAGACAATTATATATGTTAAAAGACAAATTCCCGGAGATATACAGACACGTTGAAGAACGTCTTGAGAATGGCTGGGAGACAACGATTAAGCTTTTGGAACAGGGGATTGAGGAAGGAGTGATAAGACCGGTTAATTTATTGATGTTTAAGATGATGATGGAGGCATCAATAGAACAATTTTTCCAAAGAGATATTCTTATGAGAGCAGGAATGACATATACACAGGGACTTGATGAGATTGTAGGAATATTATTAGATGGTGTGGCAGTTAAGGAAGGTAATTGATAATAAAAAGGAGAAATATATAATGCAGGACAAATCAAAGGTTATATTTAACAATGAAATTGATAGAAAGGCATATAGAAAAGCTATTAATTCCAAAAAGAAATACGCAAGAAAATATGGTGATGACAGCAATGCTGACTATAAGGTGACAATAAAGAAGAACAAATACATAGGTGATATGCTTGGCGTGTATGATGTGAGAGTTGCAAATAAGCCTGCCAGCGTATCTAACGGTAATAAAGAAGAATTTGAAACTGATAAAGGTATTATAGTTGGCAATATAAGAATGGGTTTTGGACATTACAGAATATCAATGGCGATTGCTTCAGCGGCTAATGCACTTGGATATGTTCCTTACTGGATGGATCTTAATTCTTATGATAATACAACCTGTACTAAAGTTATAAGGGCACAGAACGACCTGTATTCACTTGGTTCAAGGTTATCACAAAAGAGCAGGCTGTTTAACAGACTGGTGTGGGAACCAATGAATTACGAGGGTTTCAGAAAGCTTTCCTATAACGCTTCAGACCAGAAGAATGCAGAGCTTATGGCACCTGTATATAAGAATGTTCCTAAAGATATTCCGGTTATTGCAACTCACGTATGGCCGGCACAGGCGGCAGTACACGCAGGTATGAAAAATGTTGTTAATGCAATACCGGATAACTGGCCAATGGCATTGCATTTGTCAGAAGGAAGTATTCATACAGTCCAGACTCATTATGCTTATCAAGGTTACAGGATACTTAATGGAATGGACGGCAATAAGGTGTTAAATGAAATGCCAGCAGATAGTCTTGTATACACAGGACATTATATCGACCACGAGCTTGTAACTAATATTGAGGCTGACTGCAATGCAAGAATAGCAAGAAAACAGAACGGAAAGCCTATGAGATTTCTGCTTACAATTGGTGGTGCAGGTGCACAGAAAGAGATATTTGCCCATATAATTAAATACCTTATTCCTTATATTAAGAAGAATAAGGCAGTATTATATGTTAATGTTGGTGATTATAAAAATGTATGGGATGAACTTATAAAAGATATCCCACAGATGAGAGAACTGACAACAGAGCATTTTGACAACTGGAAAGATACGAAGGCATTTGCCACTAAGGCATTATCAGCCAGCCAGATAAACAATTCTGATGTAGTGACAGATAACAATAGAGATGATAATTCTAAGAATATTACAGCAGATAATTCAAGTGAAGACACATCTGATAATATAACAGGTATCCACGGCTTTTATCATAAGAATATATTCGAGGCAGTGTATTGTACTAACCTTTTGATGAGAAGTGCAGATGTGCTTGTTACAAAACCAAGTGAATTAGCATTCTATCCAGTGCCAAAGTTATTTATAAAGCGAGTTGGTGGACACGAACAGTGGGGTGCAGTCCATTCAGCAGAGATAGGTGACGGAACACTTGAGTGCAGAGATATACCTCATACTTTACAGATGATAAAACTGTTTATGGAAGATGATACATATATTACAGATATGTGTAAGAACATCAAGAAGAATAAACAGATGGGTATATATAATGGCGCATATGAGGCTGTCAAACTGGCAGTGACTATGAAGAAATCAGACATATAGAAAGAAAAGAGGTAGCGTATGGGGCTTAATAAGAAAGAAATGGCATCTTATGGCATAGGTGCGGTTGGCAAAGATATGGTTTATATGTTTTGTGCAAGTTATATTCTGTATTATTATCAGGATATACTTGGGGTTAGTGCGATAGCAATGGGGATTATACTTCTTGCGGCACGAGTATTTGACGCATTTAACGACCCTATAATGGGTGTAGTTGTTGCAAAGACAAGAACCAGATGGGGAAAGTTCAGACCATGGCTGTTTATTGGAACATTGCTTAATGCTGTTGTATTGTTTCTGATGTTCTCTGCACCACCAACACTTGATGGCGGCGGACTTGTTGCTTATGCCGCAGTAACTTACGTTTTGTGGGGCGTTACTTATACAATGATGGATATTCCTTATTGGTCAATGATACCAGCTTTTACAGAGGGCGGCAAGGAAAGAGAGAATATGTCAACAATGGCACGTTCCTGTGCAGGCGTAGGTTCAGCACTTGTTACAATTATTACAATGCAGTGTGTATATATGCTTGGAAAGGGCAATGAATATGCAGGTTTTAAATGGTTTGCACTTATAATATCAATACTGTTCTTTGCTGCAATACTTATTACCTGCTTTAATATTAGGGAAAAATCAACAGTTGATGTTGAAACAGTATCAGTAAAGCAGATGTTCAAGGCACTTTTCCAGAATGATCAGGCTGTTACAGTAGTTATAACAATTGTTCTTATTAATACATCTGTGTACATAACTTCTAATCTTGTCATATATTTCTTTAAATATGATTTTGGCGGTGCAGACTGGTACAACGGTTATACACTATTTAATACATTTGGCGGTGCAATACAGATATTATCAATGATGGTATTGTTCCCACTTCTTAGAAAGTTTTTGAACACAATAAAGATATTTTATGTAAGCTTTGTTATGGCTATTGCTGGTTATATAGTTTTATTTATTCTTATATTCACATCAATGTCGAGTGTGTTTATTTTGTTTATTCCAGCATTTTTCATATTTGCGGCAAATGGAATGTTATTAGTCTTAACGACTATATTTCTGGCGAATACGGTTGATTATGGCGAATTTAAGAATAAGCGAAGAGATGAGAGCGTTATATTTTCAATGCAGACATTTGTTGTAAAGCTTGCTTCAGGCATAGCCGCATTAGTTGTGTCAATATGCCTTTCAGTGTGCAGGTTAAGCAGTAATACAGATGCGGTTACAGATGCTGTGGCTGGTGGTTCGGTAGTAGGACTTAGAATGACAATGACAGTAATTCCGATAATTGGTCTGCTTATCGCAGTATTTTACTTCCACAGAAAGTACATTTTAACAGAGCAGAAAATGGAAGAGATAACGGAAAGAATTAAGGAGAGCCATTAATGATAACGATTAATAATAATATGTATGTGCTTGATACTGACAATACATCTTATGTATTTGCTATGCTTGGAAGCGGGCAGTTGGAGCATTTGTATTATGGAAGAAAGTTACACGCCAATGAGGCTGTGATGACAGAGAAGCATACATTTATTCCGGGTAATACTAATGTATACAATAAAGATTATTCGTCTTATTCGTTGGAAGATGTGTGCCTTGAAATGTCATCATTGGGAAAAGGCGATATAAGAGAGCCTTTTATCGAAGTCACATATCCTAATGGAAGCAGTACAACGGATATGGTGTTTGACAGGGCAGAGATTATACAGGGCAAGGAAGAATACGATACGCTTCCGGGGTCTTATGATGATAATGGAGAGGTTGAACAGCTCGTTATCTATCTTAAGGACAGGAATTATAATCTCACACTGGAGCTTCATTATTATGTATATGAAAAATGTGACATTATAACGAGATGTGCCAAGCTTGTTAATTCAGGAAATGAGAGCGTAAGGCTTGAAAGATTAATGAGTATGCAGCTTGATTTAAACGAGAGTGATTATGAATTGTCGTTCTTTAATGGTGCGTGGGCAAGGGAGATGAATAGAAGCAGAATATCCATTCGTGCCGGTAAGTATGTAAATGAGTCTGTAACAGGAACATCATCGAACAGAGCTAATCCATTTTTTATGATAGGAAGAAGTTCAACGACAGAAGATTATGGTGAATGTTATGGATTTAATCTTATATACAGCGGCAATCATTATGAAGCGGCACAGGTTAATTCATATGGTAAATTAAGGCTTGTATCGGGAATTAATCCAGCTACATTTTCTTATGTGCTTGAAGCAGGAAAATGCTTTGAAGCTCCAGAGGCTGTGCTTACTTATTCATACCAGGGGTATAATTCGATGAGTCATAATATGCACGAGTTTGTAAGAAAGCATATTGTGCGTGGAAGCTGGCGTGACAAAGAAAGGCCTGTTCTTATTAATAGCTGGGAAGCGGCATACTTTAATATTAATGAAAGAAAGCTTGTGAAGCTTGCAAAGGCAGCTAAGGATACAGGTGTTGAACTGTTCGTTATGGATGATGGCTGGTTTGGCGAGAGAAATGACGACACAAGTTCATTAGGTGACTGGACACCGAATAGTAGGAAGCTTCCAAATGGAATAGCTGGCATCGCTGATAAGATAAAAGAATCCGGGCTTAAATTTGGAATATGGGTTGAGCCTGAGATGGTGAGTGTGAATAGCAGATTATATGAGGCACATCCTGAATGGGTAATTGAAATACCAGATGTAGAACATTCAGAGGGACGGAACCAGAGAATTCTTGATTTAACCTATGAATCTGTTCAGGACTATATAATTGAGAAGATGAGTGAGGTGTTCTCATCAGCAGATATATCTTATGTAAAATGGGATATGAATAGAATATTCAGCGATTATTATTCTAAAAATCTGCCACCTGACAGGCAGAAGGAAGTATCGCATAGATATGTGTGCGGCTTGTACAGATGTATGAAGGAGCTTACTAATAGATTTCCTGACATATTATTTGAGGGCTGTGCGGCAGGCGGCAACAGATTTGATCTGGGAATGTTATGCTATTTTCCGCAGATATGGGCAAGTGATAATACAGATGCGCTTTGCAGGGCACAGATTCAGTATAATTACAGCTATGGTTATCCGTTATCGTGTATTTCAGCCCATGTATCGGCAAGTCCTAATCATCAGACATTAAGAAATATGCCGTTAGAGAGCAGATTTGCAGTTGCTGCATTTGGGCTTCTTGGCTATGAATGTAATATGTGTGATATGAATAAAGAGGAATTAAATGCTGTGAAATGTCAGATTGAACTGTACAAGAAGTTAAGAAATGTATTCTTTACTGGTACATTTTACAGGACAGAAAGCTTTGAAGAAGAAAATGCAGGTAATGCCAGTGTATTAAATAATGGTAAAGGCAACAGAGCAGAATGGACAGTAGTATCAACGGATAAGAAGAAAGCTGTCGGATTAATTATGCAAAAACACGTTATACCTAATACACAGTATGCCTGTTACAGGGCTAAAGGCCTTGATGAAGCTAAGAAATACCATTTTTATAACAGAAAGCTTCAATATGATATTAAAGAATTCGGTGAGCTTGTTAATATGGTATCGCCAATACATATTAAGCAGGGTTCTATGTTACAGGATATACTGTCAAAGCTTAAGAAAATGGACGGGGAAACAGAAGATTATGTTGCGTATGGAGATACACTTATGTATTCAGGTGTTAAGTTAAAGCAGGGTTTCAGTGCAACTGGATATAATGAAAATGTCCGATTTTTTCAAGACTTTGCAACGAGATTATATTTTATGGAAGAGGTAGAAGATGATGGTTACATCACAATTATATAATACTACTGAATTAACTGAAGTAATTGGTTCTGGTGGCATTGATAATATATTAAAGGATTTATATATTGATAAAAGTCAGCTTGAATACCAGAGAAAAAGATATATTAATGCTCTGAACCGCTTCACACAGTTATATGGTGAAGGAGATGTGCTTATATTCAGTGCACCGGGAAGAAGTGAGATTGGCGGTAACCACACAGACCACCAGAATGGAAAAGTTCTTGCGGCTTCTATTAATCTGGATATTATCGCAGTAGTAAGACCAGTGAATTCCAAGGAGAGTGTGTCAGAGGAAGGCAGTTTATCTGGGCATAGTGGTGTTAATGCCGGAATTATAAGAATTGTGTCAGACGATTATCCAATGATACAAGTGTCATTATCGGACACGGATATTAACAAGGAAGAATACTCAACAACTAAGGCACTTGTTAAAGGTGTGATTGCCGGTTTTAAGAAAAATGGTTTTAAGACAGGAGCATTTGATGCGTTTATAACAAGTGATGTGCCTATGGGAGCAGGGCTTTCATCATCTGCGGCATTTGAAACACTTATAGGAACAATACAGTCACATATTTATAATGCCGGAAAAGTATCAGCAGAAGATATTGCAGTTATCGGACAGATGGCAGAGAATGAGTATTTTGGCAAGCCTTGTGGACTTATGGACCAGATGGCATGTTCGGTTGGAAATATGGTCTATATTGATTTTAATAATAAGGAAAATCCAGTTGTTAATAAGCTTGCTGTGGATATAAAAAAATTCGGTTACAGCCTGTGTATAACTGACACTAAAGGTTCACATAAGGATTTGACAGATGATTATGCAGATATCCGCCGTGAGATGAATGCAGTTGCAAGTTATTTCGGGCAGGAGGTTCTTCGTGGTATTACATTAAAGGATATACTTGATAATATTAAAGAACTACAGGAGAAGTTCGGTGACAGGTGTATACTAAGAGCAGTTCATTTTATAGAGGAAAATGAGAGAGTAGAAAATGAAGTGAACGCTCTTACATCTGGAAATATTGATGAATTCTTGAGGCTGGTATCAAAGTCTGGTGATTCATCTTACAAATATCTTCAAAATATATATTCAACCAAAGATACTGCCAATCAGGGCGTTTCACTTGGACTTATGATGAGTGAAATATTCTTAGGTGATAATGGTTCATATAGTAATGGTGCATACAGTAATGGAGTATGCAGGGTTCACGGAGGTGGATTTGCAGGAACAATACTTGCAATTGTAAAAGATAATGCCGTAGATGAATACAGAAGAAATATGGATAAGATATTCGGTGATGGTGCAAGTATGATATTACAAATCAGACATTGCGGAGGTGTCAGAATAATATGAAAGATATAGACAGTATTATATTAGAGCTTGTTAATTATGCTTTAATGAATGAACTGATAGAAGATGATGACAAGATATATGTAACTAACAGATTGCTGGAAGTCTTTGAAAAAATCGGACTTGATACAGACAGCGATGTAATTAATGGCGATGTTGATAGTAAGGAGTATACTACAAGGAGAATATCCGAAATTCTCTCAGACTGCCTTGAAATAGCCATAAAAGACGGACTTATTGAAGATACCCAGCTTAACAGGGATATATTTGACACTAAGATAATGGGTGTACTTACTCCAATGCCTTCTGTTGTGAGAAAGCATTTTAAGGAGCTTTATAATAATGGTCCCAAGCTTGCTACAGATTATTTTTATGAGCTTAATAAAGTATGCAATTATATACGCTGTGACAGAATTGAGAAGGACCAGAAATGGAAATACAATTCAGAATATGGCACTATAGATATAACGATTAATCTGTCAAAGCCGGAGAAAGACCCGAAGGATATAATCAGGCAGGGACAGATGGCGGCAAGTGGTTATCCAAAGTGCCTTTTGTGTAAGGAAAATGAAGGCTATGCTGGTACACTGTCACATCCTGCAAGACAGAATTTGAGGGTTATACCACTTGAATTAAGTGGCGAGAAATATTATATGCAGTATTCGCCATATGTATATTATAACGAACATTGCATAGTGTTTAATGACAAGCATATACCTATGAAGATTGATAAGAGTACGTTTAAGAAACTTATCGAGTTCACAGAGAAATTTCCTCATTACACATTAGGTTCTAATGCTGACCTGCCGATTGTAGGTGGTTCAATATTAAGCCACGACCATTTTCAGGGTGGTGCATATGAGTTTCCTATGGCAAGAGCAGAATATGTATATACATTTGATATGGGGCAGTTTGGTGATGTCAAGGCAGGAATTCTTAACTGGCCTATGTCGGTAATAAGACTCAGCAGTAATAATAAAGAAAGTCTTGTTAATGCCTGCGATTATATATTAGACAAATGGAGAGGCTACACTGATGAAGAAGCTTTCATATACTGCAATACTGATGGTGAACAGCATAATACGATAACTCCGATATGTAGAAGAAAAGCTGATAATTACGAGATGGATCTTGTATTAAGGAATAATATTACGACTAAGGAGTGTCCTTGGGGTGTGTACCATCCGTCAGCTAACCTTCACCATATTAAGAAGGAGAATATAGGCCTTATTGAAGTTATGGGAATGGCAATACTTCCGGCACGTCTTGATAAGGAAATGGGTATTTTGAAAAATGTACTATTAAATAATGAAGATATCCGCTCAATCAGCGAGATTGAAAAGCACGCAGAATGGGTTGAAAGCTGGAAAGATAATTATGATATAACCAGCGGCAATATTGATGAGATAATAAAATCGGAGATTGGCAAAGTATTCGTTCAGGTGCTTGAGTGTGCAGGTGTATACAAGACAGATGAAAAGGGAAGAGAGGCATTTATAAGATTTACTAACAATTTAACATAGTATAATGAGAGAGTCGGAAATTTAAAAATATTACACAGTAATTTAAGAATGATATTATAATTGGAATTGACCACGGCTGGTCGATGATGAAAACCGTAACTCAGGTATTTGTCACAGGTGTTAAGGAGATTACAACAACTCCGGCACTTTTCGGCGATGTACTTGAGTATGAAGGAAAGTTCTATAAGGTTGGAACTGTAAGGCAGGAAGTAAAGGATACCAAGGTCGAAGATGACAGCTTTTATCTTCTCACACTTGCAGCAGTTGCTAAGGAACTTAAAAAAAGAGGTCTTGCAGAGGCAAAGGTATTCCATGATGTAGGTTAAGTATAATAAGAAAGCAAATATGAATTCAATGATTGAGGTTGATTATCTTATGGAAAACAACATGGAGAGCAGGAATCTATATATGAGTTATCCACTAAATACAGGACATAAAAGAATTAATACATCCCTGTGTTCTGCCTTATGTGGATAATAGTTCTAAAACACCAGAAATACTGGCTTTTTAGAAGTGTTATCCACTGTCATAATGACCAATCAGAAAAATGCCATGAGTGGCATAATAACATGATTTCTGATATACTTAATGTCATGAAAAGGAGTATGTGGTTATGGAGATTAAGTATATAGAGGAAGAACTGAATAGTATAGATAAGACACTTGTGAAAGTTATTTTTTATTATGTAGCAGTAAATATGCAGGTATTGGATCCAATATATTTGTGAAATGTAAATCCAACATATACTGCATCATTTAGGGAAAGATGAAACAAAAGGAGAACATATGGAATCAGACATAATTAAAATCAGCCATCTGAATAAAAGCTTTGGCGAAGTAAAAGCAGTAAATGATTTGAGCTTTCGTGTAAAAAAAGGAGAATTGTTTGCGTTTCTTGGGGTAAATGGTGCAGGGAAAAGTACAACCATTTCCATTCTCTGCGGATTACTGAAAAAAGACAGCGGAACTGTTCAGGTAAACGGAATAGAAACCGACAAAGCCGGTGCACAGACAAAAAGAATGCTTGGTGTTGTGTTTCAGGATAGCGTACTTGATAAACCGCTTACGGTGAAAGAGAACCTAATGAGCAGAGCTGCTTTGTACGGCATTACAGGAAATGCCTTTGATAAGAGATTACAGGAGCTGGTCGAGATTCTGGATTTTGACGAGTTTTTAAACAGACCTGTAGGTAAGCTATCGGGAGGTCAGAGAAGAAGGATTGATATTGCCCGTGCATTATTGCACAGACCGGAGATTTTGATTCTTGACGAGCCTACTACAGGGCTTGATCCGCAGACAAGGCAGTTAATATGGAATGTTATTAAGAAACTTCAGAAAACAGAAAATATGACAGTATTTCTAACCACCCATTATATGGAAGAGGCTGCTAATGCTGGGTATGTTGTGATTCTTGACAAAGGAAGTATCGCAGCAGAAGGTACACCGTTTGAACTTAAAAATGCTTATGTACAGGATATAGTGTCTGTTTATGGTGTTTCCGAGGATGAAATAAAGTCATTGAACAGAGAATATAAAAAAATACGTGACGGATATCAGACAAAAGTAAGAAATACGAAAGAAGCGACGGAGCTTATTGTAGAACATCAGGAACTGTTTAGGGATTATGAGGTAGTAAAGGGCGGTATGGATGATGTATTTCTTGCAGTTACAGGAAAGAAGCTTGGAGGTGAACGCTGATGAGAACAGTATTGGCATTAATGAACAGGAACAGGAAATTGTTTTTTAAAGATAAAGGTATGTTGTTTACATCAATGATCACACCTGTCATTCTGATTGTTCTGTATGCTACATTTCTTGCAAAGGTTTTCAGAGATTCTTTTACAGCAGCGATTCCAGATATGATTCAGATTTCGGATAAGCTTATTAATGGAACCGTGGCAGCACAACTGACAGCATCACTTATGGCAGTAAGCTGTATTACTGTAACATTCTGTGTGAATCTGACTATGGTGCAGGACAAGGCAAATGGAACAAGGAAGGATTTTAATGTTTCGCCTGTCAGCAGTGGAAAAATCTATTTGGGATATTTTCTGTCAACAGTAGCTAATTCATTGATGGTCAATGGACTTGCGTTTGTATTATGTCTGGGATATCTATTTAAAATGGGATGGTATATGAATACACCAGATGTATTATGGGTTTTATTTGATATGATATTGCTCGTCCTGTTTGGAAGTACGCTGTCAAGTATCATTAGCTTTCCTTTAACAACACAGGGACAGCTTTCGGCTGTGGGTACAATTGTCAGCGCAGGATATGGTTTTATATGTGGTGCTTATATGCCGATTTCAAATTTTGGACCAGGTCTTCAGAAGACACTGTCTTATCTTCCGAGTACATATGCCACTTCATTGATTAAGAATCATATGCTTCACGGAGTTTTTAAGGAGATGGAGAGAAAACATTATCCGGATGAAATGGTTGAAGCGATAAGAGACACTCTTGATTGCAATCCAGTATTTCAGGGAAATGTGGTAAGTGTAAATCAGATGATTGGCATTATGCTGGGAAGCATAGCTATATTTGGAATTATTTATTATTTTGTTACATTGCTGCCAGTGGGTAAAGGCAGACGATAAGCAGCATTATGTTTAGAAATATTCGGTGAAATCTCAATCGGTATTTATAGGAGAACTATCATTATGATTAGAGAATTACGAAAAACAGATATAAATAGAGTTGCAAAGATATGGCTGGATACCAATATAAACGCACATTATTTTATATCTGCTCAATATTGGAAAAGTAATTTTGAATTAGTTATGCATACAATGTTAAACAGAATAAAAGGATGTGAAATATATGGAATTTTTATTTGTGGCTCTTGGTGGAGCAGCAGGTGCGGTGTCAAGATATGCCATAAGTCTTATACCTGTTAAAAGCGGATTTCCGATTTTAACATTAATGACTAATATTATAGGAGCGGTTCTGATAGGATTTATTGCTGGTATTGCCGGCAGTAAGATTGAAATATCTAAAAATACGATTTTATTCTGGAAAACAGGGGTGTGCGGTGGATTTACCACATTTTCAACATTTTCATTGGAAGCATATAATCTGTTTGATAATGGAAAATATGTAATAGGAGGATTATATGTGCTGTTAAGCTGCTGTGGATGTATATTGGGAGTCTTATGTGGAAGGAAACTATCAGCGTTTATAAGATAACATAGGAAATTTATGTACATTAATATGCTTGCTTTTTGTGTAACAATTAGAATCATCCAGGCAGGTAAATTGATTGACAAATACTGTTAAAAAGTCTACAATAAAATATTATATTAGTACGTTAATTAATTTCTATTATGATTTGTCAAATTCGTGTGAAGTAATCTGAATGGAATTGGATTGTGATTTCGATTTTACATTTATTAATTTATTATTAAATTTCAATCGGTATACAAGAACGTAAATTTACACAAAGGAGTATATTAATATGAATAAAAAGATAGTGAAGAAATTATGTGCTATTGGCTTGATATCTTCTATTGTCTTATCAGGATGTGGTAAAGCTGATATAACAGGTGGCAACAGAGAGGAATCAGCAGGTGGCACAGATAAAGTTGTCTCTTTAAAGGTGTGGACAGAAAAGGATGGCCTGGGTGTCATGAATAAAATGATAGACAGCTTTAAGGAACAATATAAAGACGAAGCAGAATTTGATATAACGGTTGAGATTCAGGCAGATTCACAGGTTCGTGATGTCATGCTTACAGATGTACACAATGGTGCGGATGTGTTTTCATTTCCAGATGATCAGATTATATCATTAACGGCTGGCGGAGTTCTGACAGAGGTACCCAATGCAGATGAAATAGCTGCAGCTAACGTAAAGGAGTCAGTCGAAGCAGCTACTTTGAATGATACATTATATGGATATCCTATGACAGCAGATAATGGATATTTTATGTATTACAATAAAGATTATTTTTCAGAAGATGATGTTAAGTCGCTAGATAAAATGCTGTCCATTGCAGCAGCTAACAATAAAAAGGTTGCTATGGAGTTTGATTCCGGATGGTATCTTTATACATTTTTCGGAAATACAGGACTTAGTCTTTCTATTAAACCAGATGGTATAACTAATGAATGTAACTGGAATTCGCAGACAGGTGATATAACCGGAGTGGCTATAAAGCAAGCACTCGATAGTATAGCTGCTAATCCAGGTTTTGTAAGTATGCCTAACGGAGATATAGCTGAACAGATTAAAAGAGGTGATGTTATAGCAGGAATAAGTGGTGTATGGGATGTTATGAATGTAAAGGAAGCCTGGGGAGAGAATTATGGTGCCTGTAAGCTGCCAACATATACAGTTGCAGGAAAGGAAGTTCAGATGTCCTCATTTACAGGTTATAAGATGATGGGAGTAAATGCCTACTCAAAGAATAAAGAATGGGCTTGCAGGCTTGCTGACTGGCTGACTAATCAGCAGAACCAGGAGCTCAGGTTTAAAGAGAGAAATCAGGGACCATCTAACAGCAAGGCATCAGAATCAGGTGAAATCAAAAAAGTGGCTGCAATACAGGCAATCATTGCACAGTCCCAGTATGGAACATTACAAAGAGTAGGAAACAGCTACTGGGATGCCTGTAAGAAGTTTGCTAATACCGTACTTAGTGGAAATAATGGTGGTTTATCAGATCAGGAAGTCATGGATACATTAGTTAATGAAATTACAGCTTCTGCTGTTAAGTAACAGTAGGATGGCCAAAGTTGATTTACTGAGAGTGGAAAAGATTGGAGAACAAGCATGAATAATAAAAAAAGGACGAGCCTGAAGACACTGATATTATTGCCAGTATTTATACTAGGTGCTTTAACAATAATATGTAATGTTATGGCTATAAACAATATAAGAACTGTAAACTCTAATGCCGCTGATATAACAGATAACTGTATGAGGAGTGTTTCAGATCTTGGTGAAATAAAGAATGATATACAGGTTATTCATACACTTGGATTATCACATATTATTGCAACAGATCTTAATACTATGATATCAGTAGTAGGCGAGATTAATGATAATCAGGAAGAATTAGAGAAAAAGCTGGATGAATATAAGAAATATGTCCAGAATGATGATATGGAAACATATAATTCATTAGTAAGTAATTATAATACCATGAAATATGAGCTTGGAAACATTATGGCATACAGTGCTTTAGGCAAGAATGAGGAAGCATATGCTATTGCTAATGGAGTCGTAAGTGATAGCAGTAAAGCAATCCAGAAGGATATAGAGGTGCTAAGCACTCATGCCAATGATACAGCTTCAAAGGCAAGGGAAAGGCTTACAAGTGTGTATGTAAGTTCACTTGTAAGCAATGGCATAGTTATTATTATAAGCGTTATATTGATTATTGTAGCAATATACTGTGTTATGAAGTATGTTATTAAACCAATTATCGCAACTAATAAAGATATCAGGGATATTATTGATGGAATTGATAATGGAGAAGGAGATCTTACAAAGCGTGTAAGAGTTATTTCTAATGATGAGATAGCAGATCTTGGTAATGGTATCAATCTTTTTATGGATAAGCTGCAGGAAATACTTAAGCTGATTATAGAGAATACTAACTATATGGAAAATGTTGTTGCTGAGGTTGATGGCAGTGTTGTCAAATCGAATGACAGTGCGTCTGATTTATCTGCCATGACAGAGGAATTATCTGCAACTATGCAGGATGTAGGACTTTCTGTTAATACTATTAATGACAATGCTGATGATATTCTAAAAGATGTCGAGATTATAGCAACTAAGTCAGATGATATTAATCAGTTCTCAAAGGAAATGAAGGCAAATGCAGAAAAAATAGAGAGTGATGCCAGATATAATATGGTTCAGACAGGTGAAAAGGTTGGAAATATATTAGATGTTCTTAATAAAGCAATAGAAGATAGTAAGAGCGTTGACCAGGTAAATAACCTTACGAATGATATTCTTAATATATCAAGCCAGACGAATCTGTTAGCACTCAATGCTTCAATAGAAGCTGCCAGAGCAGGTGAAGCGGGTAAAGGCTTTGCAGTAGTGGCAGATGAGATTCGTCAGTTAGCAGATTCAAGCCGTGAAACTGCCAATAAGATACAAAGTATTAACTCGGTTGTTGTTGCTGCTGTTAATAATCTATCAGATAATGCTAATAATCTGGTTTCGTATCTTCAGCAGACTATTCTTCCTGAATTTCAGACATTTGTTGATGGAGGTGTGAAATATAAAGAAAATGCTTCCTATATAGAGAATGCAATGGACGAATTCGTTGAGAAAACAGATGTCTTAAAGAAAAACATGGATGAAATAGCTCATTCTATCAATACGATAACAACTGTAGTTGATGAGGGTGCTGCCGGTGTTAATAATGCGGCCATAAGCACACAGAATCTTGTTGAGGATATAGTCAATATCAGCAATAAAATGATAGAAAACAAGAGTATTGCCCAGAATCTTAAGAATAGTACTAACATATTTGCAAAGTTCTGATTGCAGGAATTGCATAGTAATGAAGCTATGTTTACAATTTACATCTGAAAAGATATTTGACATTTTTATATTTTTTTAATAATATTATATTATGTGCGATTTTTGCATAAGAATATTAAGAAAGAGAGAAAGAGTATGAACGAAAAGAAAGAGTTCAAGCCTTATATTCCAGCTGATAAGGTTATGCCTGAGTTAACAGTTACATCTGTTATTATAGGTGTTTTATTAGCTATATTATTTGGCGGTGCTAACGCATATTTAGGACTTAGAGTTGGTATGACAGTTTCTGCATCTATACCAGCAGCGGTTATCTCAATGGGAATTATACGCTTTATATTAAGAAGAGATTCCATATTAGAGAATAACATGGTCCAGACTATTGGCTCTGCTGGTGAATCGGTTGCAGCAGGTGCTATATTTACACTTCCAGCATTATTTATGTGGGCGCAGGAGGAAGGTACAGCTATGCCTTCTTTAGTTGAGATAGCGCTTATTGCATTAATCGGTGGTTTCCTTGGAGTATTATTCATGATTCCACTTCGTAGTGCATTGATTGTCCAGGAGCACGGTGTGTTACCTTATCCAGAAGGACAGGCATGTGCTGAGGTATTAGTTGCAGGTGAAGAAGGTGGTGCTAAGGCTGGTACAGTATTTGCAGGTCTTGGTATTGCTGCTGTTTATAAGTTTATCGCAGATGGACTTAAGGTGTTCCCAAGTGAGGTTGATTTTACAATTAAGCCATATAAGGGCTCAGCAGTAGGTGCAGATGTATTACCTGCACTTTTAGGTGTTGGTTATATATGTGGACCTAAGGTATCATCATACCTTCTTGCAGGTGGTTCTGTTGCATGGTTTATGATTATGCCATTAATCGCATTATTCGGTGGAGATAATATCATTGGACCAGCACTTATTCCAGTTTCACAGATGAAGCCATCACAGATATGGTCTAATTATGTACGTTATATTGGAGCCGGTGCAGTTGCAGCTGGTGGTATTTTAAGCTTAATTAAGTCATTACCACTTATTGTAAGGACATTTAAGCAGGCACTTAAGGGATATGGTAAGAAGGCAGATGGAGTAGAATCAAGATTAACTAAGGATATTCCTATGATGTTTGTTGTATTAGGAATCGGAGTACTTGCTATTATTATGTGGTTAATCCCAGTTATTCCAGTAAATCTTCTTAGTGCAATAATCATTATCATATTTGGATTCTTTTTTGCAACAGTATCATCCCGTATGGTTGGATTAGTAGGTAGTTCCAATAATCCTGTATCAGGTATGGCTATTGCGACACTTCTTATTTCATCAGCGATTCTTAAAGCAACAGGTACTGTTGGAATGAAGGGTATGGTTGCTGCTATAAGTATCGGTTCTGTAATATGTATAATTGCAGCTATAGCAGGAGATACATCACAGGATTTAAAGACAGGCTATATAGTAGGTGCAACACCATACAAGCAGCAGGCAGGTGAACTTATTGGTGTAGCTGTATCAGCTATTACAGTTGGTGGAGTACTTTATTTACTTAATGCAGCATGGGGCTATGGTTCAACAGAATTACCAGCACCACAGGCAACTCTTATGAAGATGGTTGTTGAAGGTGTTATGGGTAACAGCCTTCCATGGTCACTTGTATTTGCAGGAGTTGCAATTGCAATAGTAGTTGAGATTCTTCAGATACCTGTGCTTCCATTTGCAGTAGGACTTTACCTTCCAATCTATTTAAGTACACCTATTATGGTTGGTGGACTTGTAAGACTTTACTTTGATAAGAAGAAAGGTATTACAGAAGAAGAGCGTAAGGCTAAGGTTAATCAGGGAATACTTTATTCATCAGGTCTTATTGCCGGTGAAGGACTGGTTGGTATCCTCTTAGCAGTATTTGCTATTATTCCTGTTGGTGCAGCTACTCTTGGCGATGTTATTAATATATCAAAGATTATTAATATTGGTAATATCGGAGGACTTGTATTCTTTGTATGTCTTGTTGCAACATTAGTAGCATTTATTAACAAAAAAGAAAAGAAGACAAAATAATAAATAATATGTTATAATGAGTCTGCCGGTTATTTTGCCGGCAGATTTTTATTTTCTAGGATTAAAGGAGAAGGCTTGATTTATGGCTAAGCAGAAGGATAATTACTTAGACTATGTTCCAAAGCATAATTCGTTGTTCGAATGCAGGGAAAACAAAAAAGGTCATGTAGAAGTCAAAGTACACAATAAAGGGATTTTTAACAGAATAGCGCAGCTTATTGCACGAAAACCCAGATATAGTTACATTGAACTAGATGATTTCGGTACATTTGTATGGCATAGCATAGATGGTGTAAGAAGTATTTATGATATAGGACAGCTTGTGAAAGAGCATTTTGGAGATAAAGCGGAGCCGCTGTATGAGAGATTGTGTTATTTTATAAAGCTGCTTCATAAGAATCAGTTTATTGTATATATGAACAAGATAAATAAGTAGTTAAATAGGCAAATAAATAAGCAGATAAACAAATGAATAAAATAGATTTGTAGATTATAAATATTTTAAAGGAGACAGTGTTATGAGAGTATTATCTGAATTAGAACCTAAAAATGTATTTTCTTTTTTTGAGGATATATGTAATATCCCACATCCATCATATAAGGAAGAAAAAATCAGCAATTATCTTGTTGATTTTGCTAAGGAAAGAAAGCTTGAATATTATCAGGATTCACTTAACAATGTAATCATAATAAAGGAAGCCTCAAAGGGTTATGAGGATGCAGCACCTATAATACTTCAGGGACATATGGATATGGTATGCGAGAAGACACCTGATTGTGATAAGAATATGGATGAGGATGGACTGGATCTTGAGGTAAATGGTGATTTCATATCTGCTAAGGGAACAACGCTTGGTGGTGATGATGGAATAGCTGTTGCCTATGCACTTGCAATACTTGATGATGACAGTATCGCACATCCACGTCTTGAGTTCGTGTGCACAGTATCTGAGGAAGTAGGCATGGAAGGTGCTTCTTCCATAGACGTATCCATGTTAAAGGGCAAAAAACTTCTTAATATGGATAGTGAAGAAGAAGGAATCATGCTTGCAAGCTGTGCGGGGGGCTGCAGTAGCAGAGTTACACTAAAACTTGATAAAAATAAGGTTACTGGAACAAAGCTTAGTATTACTTTATCAGGACTGACAGGAGGCCATTCAGGTGTTGAAATAGATAAAGGCAGAGGTAATGCGAATGTTCTTATGTCAAGAATATTAAGGGATGTTATCACAGACAATAATGTATATCTTGCAGCCTTTAACGGTGGAAGAAAGGATAACGCTATTCCAAGAGAATGTATGGCTGAGATTATTGTAGCAGCAGACAAGACAGCAGAGGTTAAAGCAGCTATTGAGAATGCAGCAAAAGAGATAAAAGAGGAGTTTGCTACATCAGATGCAGACTTAAAGTGTGTTATAGATATATCAGAGGGCTGCAGCGCAGAGGCAGTAACATATGAAGATAGCACAAGGGCAGTTTCACTTATACAGGCATTACCTAACGGAATAATGAGAATGAGCCAGGATATAGATAATCTTGTGGAAACTTCGCTTAATCTTGGTGTGGTTTCACTAGATGAATCAGGTATATGTCTTAGATTCTCACTTAGAAGTTCAGTAGGAGCTGCTTTAAAGAATCTTAAGGGACAGATTAAAATCGTTAGTGAAGCATTCAGGGCAAATGTTGAATTTACAGGTGAATATCCAGCATGGGAATATAAGAAGGATTCTAAGCTGCGTGATGATATGGTAAGGATATTTGAACAGATGTATGGTAAAAAGCCAACTATTGAGGCTATTCATGCAGGTGTTGAATGTGGTATACTTGCAGGCAAAATAGAAGGACTTGACTGCATATCAATGGGACCTGATATTTTTGATATTCATACAACTGAGGAACACTTAAGCATATCTTCAACTAAGAGAATGTATGAATATATACTTAACGTAATAGCTTGTAAATAATAATACAATAATGAAGCACATTGAAGCAGGGTGAGTCTATGTATAAAATATTAATAGTTGAGGATGACAGGATTATAGCTGATAATGTATGCGAACAGTTATTAAAATGGGGATATGATGTTAAAATAGCAGATGATTTCAATGATGTTTTAAAAATCTTTGCAAAGTATGAGCCGCAGCTTGTACTTATGGATATCGGGCTTCCATATTTTAATGGTTATCACTGGTGTATGCAGATAAGAAATATATCAAAGGTGCCAGTTATATTTATGTCATCAATGTCTGATAATATGAACATAGTTATGGCTATTAATATGGGTGGAGATGACTTTATTGTAAAGCCCTTTGATATCAATGTGCTTATAGCTAAGGTGCAGGCAATGCTAAGACGGACGTATTCATTTGCCGAGAGCACGAATATCATAGAACATAATGGCTGTATACTTAACATGAATGACCAGACATTTACGTATAATGGGAAAAGGATGGAGCTTACTAAGAATGAGTACCGTATACTGCAGAGTCTTCTTGAGAATATAGGAAAAGTGGTTTCGCGTGATAATATTATGATGAAGCTTTGGGAAAGTGATGACTTTATTGATGATAACACGCTGACTGTTAATGTTACAAGATTAAGGAAAAAACTTGAACAGGCGGGGCTCATAGATTATATAAAGACTAAAAAGGGAACTGGATATATTATAGAGTAGTATCCTTATATATCAGACAGCAGGGCTGATAGAAAGAGATGTAAGATGAGATTGCTATTTTTATATTTAAAGAATAAAAAGAGTAATATAATACAGGTTGTACTTGTTTATGTAGTGCTTCTGCTTGTGATATGGTTATACAATCTTCCGTATTATGAGGCGTTTTCATTTGGAATAGAATTATATGGTGCGTTATACATAGTATATCTTATATATGACTATTCGGTGTTTGCTGACAAAATAAGGACACTTGAAAGAAATATAAAGACAGATGATATACAGAATATAGCATTGCCGGATAAGAAGAATGGTGTTGAGGCGTTGTATGCTGATATTATTATAAAACTACATGAACAGAAAAGAAAACAATATGATGCCGGTGTAGAAGCATCAAGAAATCTCAAGGATTACTATGCATGCTGGGCACATCAGATTAAAACTCCTATTGCCGCAGCAAAGCTGATAATCCAGTCACTTGATGATGTAGTAAGGAATCTTGAGAATAATTCATTGGGCAATTCCTATAATGAGAGTTATGATGAACATTATGATGATTTTAAAAACAATGAGAGTAATGAAAAAAATGATGATAATGATTTAGAAAAGCTTGACAGGAAGTTAAATGAGCTTAGTCATGAAATGTTCAGGATAGAATTCTATACGGATGCAGTTATGGATTATCTGCGGCTTGAAGATATTTCATCCGATTATGAATTCAAGATGTGCAGACTGGATGTGGCAGTGAAAAAGGTGGTTAAGAAGTTTGCACCACAGTTTATCGGAAGGCATATTTCACTACATATTGAGCAGATTGAAGATTCAGTATGTACGGATTCCAAATGGCTTGGCTTTATTATAGAGCAGCTTATATCCAATGCAGTCAAGTATAGTAAAGATGGAGGTAGTGTAAGAATATATACTCTCCATGGCAGTGATGGTATAAAAAAGAATTCAAAAGATGATTCCCTGCAGCTTGTGATAGAAGATACAGGAATAGGCATAAATGAAGAGGATATTCCAAGAATAATGGAAAGAGGATTTACAGGATATAATGGCAGGCTTGATAGGAAATCGTCTGGAATAGGTCTGTATCTGTGTAGAAAGGCGGCAGACAGGCTTGGATTTGTTATAACCTTTGATGCCAGTTATAAGAATGGCACCAGAGTTGTGATTGATATGACACAACGTTATACAAAGCATGAATAAACCTTACATTATTGTAAGAAATGAAAATGAAATGTAAGCCATATCAATGGCTGTGCATTTCATTTTTTTATATACTCTGTAATGTAATGAGCGTAAAGGATAAACAAAGAGTAATTATGTGATGTAAAGAAAGGCTGGTGCGAAAATGGCATTATTAGAGGTGAAAAATTTAAAAAAGGTATATACAACAAGATTCGGTACTAATCAGGTAAAGGCCTTATCAGATGTTAATTTCAGTGTTGAGAAGGGTGAGTATGTAGCGATTATGGGTGAATCAGGCTCAGGAAAAACAACGCTCCTTAATATTCTTGCTTCACTCGATAAGCCGACGAATGGCGAGATACTTCTTAATGGAAAGAATACAGTACAGATAAAGGATAAAGAGCTTTCTGCCTTCAGAAGAGACAATCTTGGTTTTGTGTTTCAGGATTTCAATCTGCTTGACACATTTACTATAAGGGATAATATATTTCTTCCGCTTGTTCTTTCAGGAAAGAAATACAACGAGATGGAAGAGAGGCTAAAGCCCCTTTCTAAAAGACTTGGTATAGAACAGCTTCTGGATAAATATCCATATGAGGTATCTGGTGGACAGAAGCAAAGAGCAGCAGTAGCAAGGGCACTTATAACTAATCCGCAGATAATACTTGCTGATGAACCGACAGGGGCGCTGGATTCAAAGTCCTCAGAGCAGCTTCTTACTCTTTTTAATGAAATCAACTGTGATGGACAGACGATTCTTATGGTTACACACAGCACAAAGGCCGCAAGCCGTGCAAACAGAGTGCTTTTTATAAAGGATGGTGTTGTATTTCATCAGATATATAAGGGCTCAATGACTGATGACAGTATGTATACAAAGATATCAGATACGCTTACAGCACTTGCTACAGGAGGTGATAATATTGAGTAAAATGTTATTTCCTAAGATGGCAGTATCTAATATAAGAAAAAATAAGAAGCTTTATGTGCCATATATAATAACTGCCATATTTACAGTAATGATGTTTTTTATGAATATTTCTATTGTTAAGAATAAGAATGTTGCAGCTATGAGAGGCGGACAGAATGTAGTACTACTGCTGCAGGTTGCACTTGTAGTATCATTTATATTCTCAGCGATATTTTTATTTTATACAAACAGCTTTCTTATGAAGCGAAGGACAAAGGAGATAGGCTTATATAATATTCTTGGAATGGAAAAAAAGCATATATCTCTTATGATGCTTTTTGAAAATGTAATAATAACAATAATATCATTAACAGCAGGTATAGTGTTTGGTATTATATTCAGCAGGCTTATGTTTCTTGTGCTTATGAAGCTGATTAAAGCCGACTCAGTTCCAGCATTTGTAATATCAACAAATGCGGTGGTTGTCACTATTATATATTTTATAAGTATATTTGCAGTAATATTCATATACAATTTTGTCAAGGTACAGAAGTCTAAGCCAATCGAGCTTCTTCATAGCGACGAGATAGGTGAGAAGGAACCAAAGACAAAGCTTATTATGACAATTCTTGGACTTTTATGTCTTGGAGGAGGATATTACTTTGCACTCACAGTTTCTTCAATTCTTAAAGCTGTACAATATTTCTTTGTTGCAGCATTGTTTGTTGTTATAGGAACCTATCTGTTATTTACGGCGGGGAGCATTGCACTGCTTAAGCTTCTGAGGAAAAATAAAAGGTTTTATTACAAGACAGGACATTTTACTGCTGTTTCAGGAATGTTATACAGGATGAAGCAGAATGCAGTAGGCCTTGCAAATATATGTGTTTTATCAACAATAGTTCTTATTGCGGTTGCATCTACTGTATCACTTTATGCTGGAATGCAGGATTCGCTGAATACGGCTTACCCTAGTGAACAGAATATAGTTATATATGGAACAGATGCCGATGTGCTTGAGGAGACGAAAAACAGAATATATGATTGTATTGATGCACACAATGCTGCTATAAAAAAAGATTATTCCTATAAAACAATTTCTGTTCAGGGTCTGCTTAATACTGATAATACATTTTATACCGATAAGGATAATATGTCGCGTTATGATGAAAGTATGCTGGGAGTCTGCCAGATTATGACATTAGAAGACTTTAATAAGCTTTATGATGATAGCTATGTTATAGATGATAAAGCTAGTGCTATTCTTGTTACCAAGGAAAAGCTGGATAGCAAAAACAGCATAACAATAAATAATAGTGATAATGTATCAGAGTATAAGCTGATAGATGTGCTTACAGATGATGAGAAGTACTTCTCCGGTGCTGTCACATCGGTAGTTAAGGCATATATGCTTATAGTTAAGGATATGGATGAAATGAATCATATCAGAAATTTAGTATATGGTAACTCTGATAAGAGGTTTGAAAGTATTAGTTATAATATATATGTTAATACCAATCTTTCTGAACAGGACAGCAGACAGTTAAGTAAGGATATAGAAGCTGAGTCAAGTCCTGAAGCCTATGTTATGTGCGATAACAGATATGATATAGCAGAGGAGCTTACACAGATGTATGGTGGTCTCTTATTCTTAGGCTGTTATATTGGAATACTGTTCCTTATGGCTACTGTTCTTATAATATATTATAAGCAGATATCAGAAGGGTATGAAGACCGCAGACGATTTGAGATTATGATGAAGGTTGGTATGAGCCGCGAAGAGGTTAAAAGAACTATTAAGAGCCAGATACTTATGGTGTTCTTTGTTCCAATCGCAGTTGCTGCAATACATGTGATAGTTTCTTTCAGAATAATAAAGTTGATAATGGTAATATTATCACTTGGAAGCAATATGGTGCTTTTTGTATGGTGTACATTATTCACGGTTATAGTATTTTGTATCATATATGCATTGGTTTATGCGCTGACTGCTAAAGAATATTATAATATAGTGCAGGGGTGATAAAAAGCTGTTTATTTAGTTCATTTCTTTGATGGAATTCAGCTGACGAAGTGCCAGGTAAGGTGTCTTGGAAGTTTGGGGAACAGATGAAAACTTGCATTTTTGTGGTATCTGTGTATAATATATCAATGAATGTAAAATACTATGAAAATATAATGGGGTGCTTGTGTATGACAGGCTGAGAGTAAGCAGAAGCTTTAACCCAGTAACCTGATGTGGATAATGCCAACGTAGGGAGATAAAGAAGTCGCGGGTGCGTTTTTATGTGCAGGAATCTTTAGTTGGGTTCCTGCATTTTTACTTTTATTTTTACTTCGTAAAACAAGGAGGTAAATACCTCTGCTCCTGCAAGGGCAGTCGCATTTTACTTCGTAAAACAAGGAGGTATATATGTATACAGCTTTAACTATTGCTGGAAGTGATTCTAGCGGAGGTGCCGGAATACAGGCAGATATAAAGACAATGACGGCTAATCGTGTATATGCTATGAGTGCAATCACAGCTCTGACTGCACAGAACACTACTGGTGTAACAGATATAATGGAGGTATCTCCTGAATTTTTAGCAGAGCAGCTTGATAGTATATTTACAGATATATATCCGGATGCTGTCAAGACAGGAATGGTTGCTTCAGGTGAACTGATTGAGGTAGTAGCAGATAAGCTTACAGAGTATAAAGCAGGGAATATTGTTGTTGATCCCGTTATGGTGGCGACAAGTGGGGCAAGACTTATAAGTGAGGATGCTATCAGCACATTAAAGAGCAGATTATTACCACTTGCAACAGTTATTACACCTAATATTCCTGAAGCTGAGGTGCTTTCAGGAGTGGACATCAAAGCAGCAGAAGATATGGAAAAGGCAGCAGAGCTTATATGTGACACATTAGGCTGTTCTGTTTTATTAAAGGGTGGACATCAGTTAAACGATGCTAATGATCTTTTATTCCAGAAAGGAAAAGAACCAGTATGGTTTTATGGGAAGCGGATAAATAATCCTAATACGCATGGAACAGGCTGTACGCTATCTTCAGCAATAGCCTCTAACCTTGCAAAGGGAAGAGATCTTGAGACATCAGTCAGGTGTGCAAAGAATTATATATCAGGTGCACTTGCTGCTATGCTTGACCTTGGTAAGGGAAGTGGACCTATGAATCATGCATTTGCGATAGACGGAGAGTATCATAACTTACGGTAGTAGCCTGTCTTAACAAATAATAGATGAATATTTTGTGAAAGTATGGTAACATAGCATATGTTACACTAATAAATATTAAGAAGCAGATATATTATTTTTTAAGAATGAAATGATTACAATAAGTAATATTATTTCTGTTTCATAAACAAGGAGGATTTTATTAATGAAAATAGCAGTATCATACGAGGATGGTAATATATTCCAGCATTTTGGGCATTCTAAGATGTTTAAAATATATGAGATAGATGGTCAGAATATTGTTGATACTAAGATTATAGAAGCACAAGGTTCAGGACATAGTGCGCTTGCAACAATGCTTGATGATATTAATGTGGATGCTCTGATATGTGGTGGCATAGGAAACGGAGCTATGGAAGCACTTGTTCAGATGGGTATAGAGGTGTGCTCAGGAGTATCTGGTGATGCAGACGAGGCAGTAGCAGAATATCTTAATGGCTCACTTGAATCACAGGGTGTTAACTGTGATCATCATAATAATGGAGAGGAACATAGCTGTGGACACTGTGGAAGTGACGAAGAAGATTGTGGATGTGGCAGCTGTGGTGATGATGATGGACATGGTTGTGGCGGATGTTCTGGCTGTGGTGGAAGTTATACACCACCTTTTGATGGTCCTAATGTCGGAAAGACATGCAGGGTGCATTATAAGGGAACCTTCAACGATGGAACACAGTTTGACTCATCTTATGACAGGGGAGAACCACTGGAGTTCGTATGTGGTGCTGGTATGATGATACTTGGTTTTGACAGGGCAGTAGCAGCTATGAATGTTGGAGATGTCATAGATGTACATCTTATGCCATCAGAAGCATATGGTGAGGTTGAGCCAGAAGCATTTATAACAGTACCTGTTAAGGAACTTGGCTCAGGCGTAGAAGACCTTAAGGTAGACGATAAGGTATATCTTCAGAACGCACTTGGACAGCCTTTTGTGGCAAGAGTAGCAGCACTTACAGATGATGAGATAACATTTGATGCTAACCATGAGATGGCAGGAAAAGAGCTTAACTTTAAGATAGAGCTTGTAGAAGTGCAGTAGTAGAAAAAATAATAAAGATAATAAAAAATAATAATGATATATTGACTAATGCAAAGCTGAGTGCTATTATTCTAAATAATTTAATAAGCTAAACCGTTGAAGCGGAGATAACGGCAATGATGCCTGTACAGAGAGTCTGCTAGGCTGAGATGCAGATAAGAAACAAGTTGTCAAATGGACCGCTGAGGGCACAAGGGAAATGCATATATGCATAGTATAGTGTGACGTTGCAGGCAGACGTTATATGCCGAGGGTATGTTAGTATCCTGCTAAGAGCATGATTAATATCATGAATTCAAGGTGGCACCGCGGATAGTGAATATAATATAAGCACATTATTCGTCCTTGACAGAAAGTATAATTCTGTCAGGGACTTTTTTTATGCATTGATGAAGGCTGAGGAGCATATAATGCAATCGTTACTAACAGAGAGAAGTGATGAGAAAGACATATTAATAATTATCCTGTGACAGATACAAAACAAGGAGGATAGTGTGAAAAATAAGATTTTTCACACGCAAGATTTGTGCTTACGCACAAACTTTAGATGCGCAAAAGACAGCGCAAGAATGGAGATTTATATGATTAAAGAAGCGATTGTAAAGATTGTAAACAAAGGTGATTTGAGTTATGATGAGGCTTATGCTGTGATGAATGAGATTATGAATGGAGAAACCTCTCCTACACAGAATGCAGCATTTCTTGCAGCACTTTCAACTAAGAGTGCCAAGGCAGAGACTATTGATGAGATAGCCGGATGTGCAGCAGCCATGAGAGAGCATGCGGTTAAGGTTGAAACAGGTATGGATATATTCGAGATAGTTGGTACAGGTGGTGATAATGCGCAGAGCTTTAATATATCTACTACATCTGCACTTGTAGCAGCTGCTGGCGGCATGAAGGTTGCAAAGCATGGAAACAGGGCAGCATCTTCTAAGTGTGGAACAGCAGATTGTCTTGAGGCACTTGGTGTTAATATACAACAGGATCCAGAAAAATGTGTTGAACTTCTTAAGGAAGTTGGAATGTGCTTCTTCTTCGCACAGAAATATCATACATCAATGAAATATGTTGGTGCTATCCGTAAGGAGCTGGGGGTAAGAACAGTATTTAACATACTTGGACCGCTTACTAACCCAGGTTCACCATCTATGCAGCTTCTTGGTGTATATGATGAATATCTTGTAGAACCTTTAGCACAGGTTCTTGTAAGTCTTGGAGTTAAGAGAGGCATGGTAGTATATGGCATGGATAAGTTAGATGAGATATCTATGAGTGCACCAACTAAGGTATGTGAAATCCGTAATGGCTGGATGAAGTCATATGTTATCAAGCCAGAGGATTTTGGACTTATGCGTTGTACGAAGGATGACCTTAAGGGAGGCACACCAGAAGATAATGCAAGAATAACAAGAGCCATACTTAACGGTGAAAAAGGACCTAAGAGAGATGCTGTTCTTATGAATGCAGGTGCTTCACTCTATATAGGTGGAAAGGCAGACAGTCTTGCGGATGGCATAAAGTTAGCAGCAGAGCTTATTGATTCAGGCAAGGCTGATAAAGTACTTGATAAATTTATTGAAGTAAGTAACAGATAGTCAGAAATGGAGTAAATGTAGATTAAGATGAAAGAGTTAAGTAATAGATCAGCTGACTTTACAGATTCAGTTATAAGAAGAATGACAAGGGTTGCCAATAAATATGGGGCAGTTAATCTGTCGCAGGGCTTTCCTGACTTTGACCCACCAGAGGAAATAACAGACAGGCTGGCAGAAGTAGCTAAAGAGGGACCACATCAGTATGCACTTACCTGGGGTGCTAAGAATTTCCGTGATGCCATAGCTGATAAATACGAACATTTTTCGGGATTAAAGGTTGATCCTGAATCAGAGATAGTCGTTACATGTGGAAGTACAGAGGCTATGATGGCAACTATGCTCAGTATTACTAATCCGGGTGATAAGGTTGTTATATTCTCACCATTTTATGAAAATTATGGCGCAGATACTATACTTTCAGGGGCAGAGCCGGTGTATGTTCCACTTGTTCCACCTGAATTTACATTTGATGCTGCAAAGCTTGAGGAAGCATTTGCAAGTGGAGCCAAAGCACTTATATTATGCAATCCGTCTAATCCCTGCGGAAAAGTATTTACCATGGAAGAGATGCAGACAATAGCTGAACTTGCAAAGAAGTATGATGCTTATGTTGTAACAGATGAAGTGTATGAACACATAATATATGCACCTAATAAACATGTTTATATGCAGGCACTTGACGGCATGAGAGAAAGAACTATTGTATGTAATTCTTTGTCGAAAACATATTCTATAACAGGCTGGAGACTGGGTTATGTTATAGCTAATCCGCAGATTATAGACAGAGTAAAGAAAGTCCACGATTTCCTTACAGTTGGGGCAGCAGCACCACTTATGGAGGCGGCTGTTACGGGCTTAAAGTTTGATGATGAATATTATGACAAGCTGGCAGCACATTATGCACATATGAAAGAAGTGTTTGTAGGCGGACTTAAGGAGCTTGGACTTACATATACAGATCCACAGGGTGCTTACTATGTTCTTGTTGATGTAAGCGAATTTGGTGTTAAGGATGATGTGAAATTCTGTGAATGGATGGCGCAGTATGTAGGTGTTGCAGCAGTTCCGGGCTCAAGCTTTTTCAGGGAGGATGTACATCATCTTATAAGATTTCATTTTGCGAAAAAGGATGATACGCTTAAGGAGGCTATAAGAAGACTTGCGACACTTAGTAAGAAGGCTTTGAGTGTTGGAGAAGCTGAGTGGAAATAAGGGAAAAATAATTAAAATATTATTAATTTTTTAATTGTAATTACATATAATATATATGAATAAGATAACCTGAACTTATTCATTAACGAGATAATTATAGCTGGGTCTCCATTAACCTTCGGGGTTAATCTGTAAAGAGATGAACATTAAAGAGTGGGGTTGTCGCACTAAGAAATTAGTGCGATGCCCGTTTTTAGAATGATTTGTAGAATATTTCTTTATATTAATCAAGCCTTATACCCCGCTATAAGCGCAGTATCCTCCATCAACTGGAAGCACTATTCCATTAACGAATCCGGAAGCATCATCACTTGCAAGAAATAGTGCCGCACCGATAAGCTCTTCCGGATTGCCGAATCTTCCCATAGGAGTGCCGGCAATTATCTTTCTGGCTCTTTGTGTTAGTGAACCATCTTTGTTGAATAACAGGTCGTGGTTTTGTTTAGCAGCATAGAAGCCTGGTGCAATAGCATTGCATCTTATTCCGCTTTCACCCATATGTGTGGCAAGCCATTGTGTCAGATTAAGTATTGCACTCTTGGCGTTGCTGTATGTAACAACCTTTGTTAAAGGAAGTATAGATGATACAGAGGCTATGTTTATGATACTTCCGCTTCTTTTTTTAACCATATCACGTGTGAATACCTGGATAGGAAGAAGAGTTCCCATAAAGTTAAGCTCCATAACCTCACGAATCTTTGTTTCATCAAGATTCCAGAATGAATAATCATCATCTTCAGGCTCTTTTTTTAACATTTCAACTGATGTTATGGCACCAGGCTGGTTACCTCCAGCACCATTGATAAGTATATCGCAGCTTCCAAGTTCAGCTTTGATTGCTTCATATGTTTTAGTAAGCTCTTCTTTATCAGTAACATCGCTGCAGTAGCCTTTTATGGTAACAGCAGCATTGTGTTCTTTTAAAGCATTGGATGTAAGTTCGTTAACAACATTTTCCATATTCGCTTTATTTCTTCCAATAATTGCTGTTTTGGCACCGCTTACGGCGAGCCCATAAGCCATGGCTGAGCATAAGGTTCCACTGCCTCCAGTTACTATTGCTGTTTTTCCGGTTAGATTAACGTTAAATGGTATTTTCATATAATAATCTGCCTTTCCTACATATTTATATTTTGTTAGTTATCATCATCGTTGAATCCATTCATAAGAAAGTCGTTCCATTTGGCATTGACTTCCTCAAGTTCTTTCTTTTGCATAATCCTGTTTCTGTCAGCAAGAATAGATAACATTTCGTCTGCTATCTCAGCAACAGGAGGATGTTCGTAGTGATAAAGATATCCTATCATTCTTTGTGCAGTGAAGTCTGTGTTAAGATTTCTTGTTATGATATCGCAGAACTCCTCTGGATAATCTCTTTCAAGCATCAGCTTATATAGCTGCATACTTACTTCTGATCTTGGTTTCATAAATAAAATCCTTTCGTTTGCCATAGGCAAAAAACCACTACCTTTAGGTGGTGGGCAGTTGACATAATAGTAGTCCCCTGACTTTTATACTCTTATCATTATATAAAAAAATATTAAAATCTCAATATGCATTTCTGATAAAAAGAAAATAAGATTGATAAGATATTTATTAACTGTAAATTGAAAAAAAATACAGAATATGATATTATTTAAACATATAGATTCGTGTTTACAGGTAGTTACAGGTGATGAAAGATTGTTAAAGGATATGATTTGTTTATGAAGCTATGTTCAATGATAATAAACGAAATAAAATCAGTATATCAATATGAGAAAAGATCAAGAGTGGATATAGGAACACTTCAGAATGTCATGCTGATATTTGTTGTTGTGATGCTGCTTATTGATATACAGAATTTAAAACTTGGTGAGTATGTTATTGCTGCTATTACATTTGTGGTAGCAGTGGTCAGTATATTTGCGATTCTGGCATTAGGCCATTCTGATAAGATATACCGGATATGCATGGCAGCAGTGATTGCTTTTCTTATATTAGCTGTTCCAATCTCATTATATGGATTAAACAAAGGCTTTTCAATGATGTGGTATTTTCTTGTACCTATAATATCTATTATTCTTCTTGGAATGCCTTTTGGAATACCGGTAAGTGTCGGTTTTGGATTATATGTTACAGTAATGTTTTATACACCATTAAAAGAGCTGCTTATATATGATTATCCTAAGTATTATCTCTTTTATTATCCATTATTTTACTGGTCATTTTTTGTGATAGTGGTTGTTATAGATATATTTTATAAGCGTTATCAGATGAATCAGGAGGAAAATGAAAAAGAACTGGAAAAGGATGTAGCTATAGCTCTTGAAGATAGAAAGAAGCTTATGATAGATGCAGTTACAGCCATAAGTCAGATGCTTGATGCAAAGGATGGTTATACTCAGCAGCACTCAAAGAGGGTGGCAGAGTATTCGTTGATGATAGCTAAGAGCATGAATAAGTTTTCCGATAAAGATTATAAAATCATATACAGGAGTGCGTTACTACACGATATAGGAAAGATAGCGGTTCCTGATATGATTCTTAACAAGCCAGGAAGACTGACTGATGAAGAGTATAATATTATGAGAAAGCACACTGTATGGGGTGGTGAGATATTAAAAGATCTTGAGTTTCTGCCAGATGCGGATAAAGGTGCAATATATCATCACGAGAGGATAGATGGTAAGGGCTATCCTTATGGTATTAAGGCAGATGAGCTCCCAGAACTGGTAAGAATAATAAGTGCAGCGGATTCACTTGATGCCATGAGTTCTAACAGATGTTACAGGAAACAGTGTGATAAGCAGTATATTATAGATGAATTTAAAAAGGGTGCTGGCAGACAGTTTGATAATGAAGTTGCACATATCGTTATAAGTCTTATAGAAAAGGGTGAATTGTTGTCGGAAGCATAGAGCCATCCTGATAAAAAGCAAAAGAGGGATATTGTATGAATATGAAGATTAGAAAGTCAGGGAAAGATGTCAGTTACAGGGAAATATTCTTATGTCCATACGAGGACAGGCTGCTTGCACTGTGTGTCAAGCTTGTATTCGGATTCGTATGGCTTATAAATATGTTAGTAGGCATAGTGCTTGATGTTGGATATGAGTATGATATACAGGCAGCCTTGATAGTTTTAATCATGGCGGTTAATATTGCAATATCAGTTAAGAATTATAATATATGGATTGATTTTGTTACGTTTGCAATTATGAGTTTGCCTGTTTATAGTTTATTGTTTGAGGCTGATATTGAGGCCTTTAGCATAATGTATCCGGTTCTTTTTTCATGTGCTACAGTATTTGTACTCGGAATAAAGTATAGTCTTCCCATTAATATAGTATGTCTTGGTTCTATTATATATTGCTGCAGGTTTAATAATGCTGATACTATAGATATTTATGATGAAAATATTGTTTTAAGGTTACCGTATTTTTTCATATGCATGCTGCTTATTATATATTGTCTTATGTTTTTTATCCAGAAGAACTGGGTTGAGAAAAAGAATATAAAACATAAGCTGGAAAACAGAATATATGAAGAGAATATAAGGCTTGAGAATATATCCATGAAGGTCATGAATACCATGGTTCATGCACTTGGTGCCAAGATATATGGAGAAGAGGAACATTTAAAGCAAGTTGCAGAATATGCCAGAGAGATAGCGTTGCGTAAAGGACTTGACCAGAAAATGTGTATGAATGCATATAATGCAGGTCTGCTTCATGAGATAGGCATGGCTGCTATACCAGATGAGCTTATAAATAAGAATAAGCTTTCAGATGAAGAATATGATATATTCAAAACATATGTTGATAAAGGCTACGAAATCGTAGGCATGCTTAGAACATCAAGTGCAGAAAGCATAGCAGAAGCAGTACATTATCATAGGGAAAACTATGATGGAAGTGGATATCCAAGTGGGTTAAAGAAAAGTGAGATTCCACTTTTAGCAAGGATTATCATGGTTGCAGATTATACTGACAGACACTTAAGAAGAGGAGAGAGCAGTCAGATAGTTATACGTAAGTTAAGGACGTTATCAGGAGATAAGTTTGACCCGGCAGATGCAAGGATTATGGAGAACATATTAAATGAATCAAACCAATAGCTTGTGTCTGCAGGCAGAAGTAAGAAAAGTAATATAAAGAAAAGTAAAAAAGAAAAGTAAGAATGGAGAAAAGAATAGTATGTCAGATATTAAGCTGGGCTGCCATGTAGGTATGGCAGGTAAGGAAATGTTTTTAGCATCCGCAAAGGAAGCAGCTTCATATGGAGCGAATGTTTTTATGTTATACACAGGAGCACCACAGAATACACGAAGAAAAGAGATATCAGAACTGAATATAGATGCAGGGTGGGAATATGCACATGCACATGGTATAGACGAGATAGTTGTACATGCACCATATATTATCAACCTGGCTAACACAGTTAAGCCAGAGACATATGAGCTTGCAGTAGAATTCCTTGAAAAAGAGATTATCCGGACAGCTGCCATGAGAAGCCATATACTTGTGCTTCATCCAGGAAGCCATGTGAATGCAGGTGTTCTGGAAGGAACGGCACAGATAATAAAAGGTCTTAATACAGTATTGAACCAGAATGATGATGATGTATATATAGCACTTGAAACTATGGCAGGAAAAGGCAGTGAGATAGGAAGAACTTTCGATGAATTAAAAGCAATATACGATGGTGTTGAAAAAGCTGACAGACTGCGGGTATGTTTTGATACATGCCATGTGAATGACGCAGGCTATGATATAGTCAATCATTATGACGAAGTGTTTGAAGAATTCGATAAGGTTATAGGCCTTGATCAGATTGCAGTATTTCATATTAATGACAGCATGAATCCATTGGGGGCACATAAGGACCGTCATGCTAACATAGACAAGGGTAATATTGGATATGGGACACTCCATAGATTAGTCCATGATGAAAGATTTGTTAATGTGCCTAAAATACTTGAAACACCATGGGTAGCAGTTGATGGCAGTGATAAGAAAGTCCCTCCTTATAAAGAAGAAATAGCATGGTTATTAAAATAAAATCAAAAATATAAATAAAAAATGCTATTTTTCATAAGACATACGGGCAGGATTGTGCTAAAATGCATGTGAATAAAAAGTAATGCAGAAATGGAGGATTACTTATGAAGCTGATAGCAATTATAGATGATAACTATGGAATGATGTTTAATAACAGAAGACAAAGTAAGGATTCAGTACTTATAGACAGAATAATAGAGATTTCAAAGGAACATAAGCTGTGGGTATCTATGTATACAAAGTCATTGTTTCCACATAACGATAATATAGTTCTTAGCCAGAACTTTGGACAGGCTGATAAAGAAGATTATTGTTTTATTGAAGATGATAAGGTATCAGATGTTCAGGAGCATATTGATATGATATATCTTTATAAGTGGAACAGAGAGTATCCATCAGATACTACATTTCCTGAAAAGCTGTTAAATGAGTTCACACTGGAAAGCTCTGATGAGTTTCAGGGAAGTTCTCATGATAAGATTACAGAAGAAATATACAGAAGAAAGAAATAAAAATAATAAAACAGAATTGTGTGCAGGGTTATATGTTAAATAGAATTAAAAAATGGACGTGGCATGGATGTGCTATACTGTCTGTTGTACTGATGCTGATATGTGCAACAGGACTTACAGCATGTTTTAAGCCAGAAGATACAGTACAGAATTCAGTAAGCAGCAATGAAACGATAAAAAATGATTCAGGTGTGTCTGATTATGAAGATTTTGCCGCATCATTAGATACATTGCCTGAATACTCAGGCAATCCGTACATTGTTGTAAATGATAATACACCATTTTTCACAGAAGCTGACAAGACGACAGCATCTTTTGAACAATATGGAGAACTTGATTCACTTGGAAGATGTACAACCGCTTATGCTAATGTAGGAAAAGATCTTATGCCAACAGAAAAAAGAGGTTCAATAGGTTCGGTGAAACCTACTGGATGGCAGACAGCCAAGTATGATAATGTGGATGGAAAGTATCTGTATAACAGATGTCATCTTATCGGATATCAGTTAACAGCAGAGAATGCCAACAAAAAGAACCTCATAACAGGAACAAGATATCTTAATGTAAATGGTATGCTGCCTTTTGAGAATATGGTTGCAGATTATATTAAAGAGACTAATAACCATGTTTTATACAGGGTTACGCCGGTATTCATAGGAGATAATCTTGTTGCCAGCGGCGTTCTTATGGAAGCAGAGTCAGTAGAAGATAATGGTGAAGGAATATTATTTAATGTTTACTGCTATAATGTACAGCCAGGAATAGTGATAGACTATGCAACAGGCGACAGCCACCAATAGAATATAATAAAAGATTAATGTAAGGACCAGATTATTTGTTACGTAAAGTTACAGATAAGCTGGTCTTTTTATGTGTTTTTTGTTTTGCAGATAAAATAAAAAAGCTGTGCCGTGTGACCATCATGTGACCATTCCCATTCATAATAGCTACCGTAGAATATATTAAAGGAAAGGAGTTAGTGGATGAATGAAAAACCAGGATGGTTTCATATCAGTAAGACATCAGGTAATAAGCGCCTGGCGCGCAGTATGTTATTAATATTATGTGCAGCTATAAGTCTTATATTCACAGGAGCATTTATAACATATGCGGTTTTAAAAACAGTTACACCTACGGCAACAAATGTGTTTCAGTCAGATAAGAATATAAGAATAAAACTGGATGAACCACAGTGGGAGGATCATGGCATGTCAGAGGCACTTGGATATGTGCCTGGGCAGAAGATTGACAAGGATCCAACAGTTACATTACAGGCTGATAGTGTTGATTCTTATGTGGCATTAAAGGTGCAGTATTATGGTGCCAATAACCAGGAACTTACGGGAGAAGAGTTTGGTAAGCTTTATCTTAACAAAGATAAGCAGGATGAAATTAACAGTGAGGGAATAGATTATTCCTATGCATGGGAATATATAGGGATGGCTGCGGATGATAAAGGCGAGGTATATATATATAAGGATATCTTAAGCCAGGATGCTGAATCAACTGTTAAGAAAGAGAATGTGACAGAACCATTGTTTACAAGAGTATATCTTAGCAGAGATATACAGCAGGATGAAGTTAAAAAAAAGCTGCCCGAATTTAATATAAAAATAACAGCATATGCTATCCAGGCAGATGGAAACACATATGATAGTGCAAAAACTGAAATGATGAGTTTTATAAACAGCATAGCTGATTATTAAATATATGTGGAGGGATCATATCAATGAATAAGATGAAAAAAATCACAGCAACAGCAGCAGCCATGGCTATTTCTGCAGGTCTTGCAGTTGGAGGAACGCTTGCTTATCTTAATTCTGTAACAGAAACTAAGACAAATACATTTACATCAGGAAAGAATATAACAACAACACTTACAGAGACAGAATGGACAGCTGATTCAGGAAAGAACTATACACCTGGTGATGTTATAAGAAAGAATCCTGTTATGAAGAATGAATCAGATCAGGCAGTATATATGGCAATTAAGGTTGATTATACTGATGCACAGGGCAGTCTTATGAGTGCAGAAGCTTTTGAAAAATATGCATCAGTTACTGACTTTGACTTAGATGACTGGGAAAAGATAGCAGTTAACCAGGATGGAAGTGAAATGTGGGTATATAAGAGTGCAGTAGAAGCAGATTCCGCTACAGAAGCGTTGTTTAATAATGTTGAAGTATACACAGGAATAACAGAGGAATGGTCATCGGCTGCTAAGACGACGACAGTATATAAGTGTGATGCAGATGGTAACAAGCTTGAGATTATTGATGTTGACAGCGAGGAATATGATCCAACAGTTATTTACAAGGACCAGGATGGAAATATAGTAGATGCAGGTACACTTCCATCATTTAACATCAAGGTGACAGGTTTTGCTGTCCAGGCATCAACATTTGCAGATTATGAAGAAGCACAGCCAGAGCTTGTAAAGCTTGTTAACAGCAGGACAGCAGCCGGTTCACAGTTTACAGCTGATTAAGATAGAGTAAATATATAAATCAAATAGTGAAATAAAAAATGCAGGAGGGTGTAAAAGAATCAGTATGTTTAAGAATAGAAAAAAACTTGTAATAGGTCTTACTGCTTCAGCGTTATGCATAACATCGGTAGTTGGTGGAACTTTAGCATATTTTACAGATAAGGATATACGTTCTAACGTAGTAACGCTGGGTCATGTAACAGGAACACTTACAGAAACAGATGAACATAAAAGAGATGATAACACAACAGGTAAGGATTATAGTAACGTAAAGCCGGGTGATGTGTTGTCAAAGGATCCGACTGTTAACCTTAAGTCTGATTCAGAGGATGCATATGTCAGAGTAAGAATAGACTACAAGGGACTTACAGATGAGCAGGCAGCAGATATTGAGGAAGCTCTTGATATCCAAAAAGGATGGGTAAAGTCAGACGATGGATATTATTATTATCAAAATATACTATCTAACAAGAATGATGGAGAAACATCATCAAAAGTATTTACTAAAGTAACAATACCAGCTGAATGGGGTAATGAAATGGCCGATAAAACATTTAATATTGATGCAAGGGCAGAATTCATACAGGCAGATAATTTTACACCGGTAAAGGATGCTTATGGAAATATCACAGGCTGGGGTAATGCAGATATAAAGTAAGTGTCAAAATGTTATTTTGTATACAGCGGTAAGGGGTAAATGGAAAAAAGCTGTTATATAAAATATGTCATAAACAAAACATGTCAGTCATAGAATAGAAAGTGTGTGAAAACGGGGCAAATTACATAATTTGCCCCGTTTATGTAAAACATCTGTTAAAAATGTGTGCTTCGCACAAACTTGAGATGCGCAAAGAAGCAGCGCAGGAATGGAGAGTTATTATGAGAAAAAAGCTGTTAATCACTGCGGCGGCAATAATTCTTTCAGCGGATTTTATCGCTGGTGGGACTATGGCCATATATAGGGCTGCAGCACACACCGATAAAACAATATCAACATCTTCAATAGGGGTGAGTCTGAATGTTAATGAAGACAATATTGATAGGAATTCCAATGAAAATGCGATAAATACAGAAATGGTTAACCAGCGCGTAATACAGAAGGTGTCAGCAAAAAATACAGGAGACAGACCGCAGTATGTAAGGGTGAAGGTGAAAAAAGAGTGGCTTGATAATAAAGAAGCAGTTACAGAAAGAGAAGGACAGAAGCTTAATAAGGATTATATTGGAATAAATTACGTAAATACCAATGACTGGATATATGTAAGTCCGTCTGGTAATGATGATGACCCTGATGGTTACCTGTATTATAAAAAAATAGTAGCTCCTGGGGAGAGTACAAGTGATTTTATGGATGCATATACAGTACTTCTTGGAGTTAATGGTAACACTAATATATACAGGGATTTGTCTGCCAGGGTTACTTATGATGCCAATGCTATACAGACAGTTGCTGCAAAAGCTGCCATGTTGTATGAGTGGGGAATGCTTGCAGAAATAGATGATGACGGAATGATACGGGATATAAAGTATCCTGAATCTGGAAAAGAATATGAGATTACAGATGATATAACTAAGGTAACACCAGGTGCTAAAGCTTTGGCAGCAGATGCATCTGTAAAGACATCAGAAAAAAATGCTACATCAATAACTCTTGATAACAGTGCGGTAAAGTTTGGTGTAGTCGAAAAAGATGCAGATTTTAAAGATATGGAACCAGGAGAATCAAGAGAAGGAAAGATAAGTTTATATAATAATTCAGATAAAAATATGGATTTTTATATAAATAGTGAGCTTATCAGTAATATTGCAGATGAAGGCAGTAAAGCAGGCATATACAACATAAAAATATATAAAAGTGTTAAAGATAACGAATATTCTTTGCTATATGACGGAATCATAGGTAGTCAGGATACAACAGGGAATACGAAAACAGATAGTGCGTTAAGTGGAAATATTCTTATAGGGGATAAGTATATTGCAACACTTTCAGGAGGAGAGAGTGCGGATATAAGAATCGTTGTGACACTTGATGGAGAAGCTATGGATAATTCTTATATGAATAAAGAAGGAAGGATACGTGTTAATGTGAGTGCACAGCCAAACAGTGATGCAGCTGTAACCAAAACAAGTGTCATGACAGGAGATAACTCTTTACTTATGTTATATGGAGTGCTTGCAGTTATAGCAGGAACAGCGGTTTTGGGAACATTAGCCGGTCTGTTTTGCAGAAGAAAAGAAAAGCATAACACTACAAAAAAAGAATTATAGCTGGTGAAGTATATTGCAGGAGCAGGGAATAGTATATGTTACGTTTCTGGATGATTTTTGTATGACATACAACGGGATAATACTTGATAATAGCAGAATAAAATCAGATAAAATAACGAAGCTGTTGTCTTATATAATAAGTCACTGGAATAGTAATATATCGGTCGGGGAATTATCAGATGCATTATGGAATGATGAGGAAAGCGATAATCCTGCCAATGCTTTGAAAAATCTTGTGTATAGGGCAAGAAGCATATTAAAGAAGAATTTTGGACAGATCGAATTCATAAAAACCGGACGTGGATATTATAGCTGGAACAGGGATATATCAGTAAATGCGGATGCATGGGAGTTTGAATGCATGTGTGAAAAAGCAAAAACAATAAAGTCAGTATCAGAAAAGACAGATTATCAGAAAAAAGCCCTGAAATATTATAAGAAAAGATTTTTAGAAAAATATACTGACTGTTACTGGATTGTTACACTTAACGCTTATTATCATACCATGTATATAAATGAGGTTGTGAAACTGTCAGAGACATTGTATGCATGTAATGATTATAAAAATATGGAAATAGTGTGCAGTCGGGCACTTATGACAGATGATTTGTCAGAGGATGTGCATTATTACTATATGAGGGCTCTTATAAGCCAGAATAGACAGGCTGAGGCAGAAAAACATTTTAAGCAGCTTGAACAGTTATTTAAAGAACGTCTGTGTGTGAAGCCATCTGAAAAAATATGTAACCTTAACAAAGAAATTACTTTAAATCACGATAATATAATTCATAGATATTCACGCGGTGCGGTAGTATGTGATTATGAAGAGTTCATGAAAAACTGTGAAATAGAAAAACGCCGTATACGTAGAAATAACAGCAGTGCATATACAGTAGTTTTTAATAAAAGCTCTGAAACATTTTTATATACACTTAAACATTCGTTAAGGGAGAGTGATATAGTCGCTGCCTGTGATAAAACACATTATATTATTCTGCTTTCAGACTGCAGTATAGATAATGTAAGAGATATTGTAAAACGTATATTAGATAACTGCAGTAAAAAACAACAGAAAGATATTCCAGAGTATAAGCTTAAGAAGCTTATCTGCGATGTGGAAAAATAAAAATATTAATCTGGAAGGAGAGAATATGTCAGGTAAGATTAAGAAGAAACTGCCAGTTATACTGGTATGTATAAGTATGTTTGTAGTGTTTTCTGGTATTATCCTTACACTTATGTGTACAACAGGGTTAACAGAAATACCAGCTTTATATAACGTAAGAAAGGAAGAAACAGCTAATAAAGAAAACAAAGCAGTTGGTGATAATGGTGAGGCATTAGTCAGTGCCAGTGCTACTGAGGGGAATGATGTGGCTGATGAAGATGGTGAAAAGGATAACGATATTCTTGCAGGATATTGTACATTTTATGATTATGTTGTTGCTCCATATAGAGGAGCAAAATATAAACCGGGATTTAAGGAGCTTGCCAGTCTGAGTATAAATACATCTTCTAACTATGCAAATGATGGCAGGGATAAGCTGACTGTAGGAACAAAAAACCAGAATTACAAAAAAAACAGATATTCATGCAATGTAAATGGACTGGATGTTAATACATGCATATATTATAACGATGGAAAGTATAAAACTACAGGAACTTTTGATGGGACAAAAAAAGAGTACTACAATGCCTCACAAGGCATCATAAAGGGGCTTGATAAAGAGGATTACCGAAGGGTCATATTTAATGTTGATGAACCGGGACTGTTTTCTGATGAGGCAAAAACAGGAAAGACGGTTATAAAAGATTATAAGCTGATTTTTAAAAAGGATGACAATGGAAACAGAAGCTCAACATATACATTAGACTACGTATTATCTCCTAAAGGTAATAAGACACAGGCAGGGGATAGTTTTTTTCCTTTAAATGATTCATCCTCGCATGTTCCTGACTGCGGTTATAACAGTGCGGATGGAAATAAAGGAACAAACTATTATTTCGGTATGCGTTATGATGTTGAGTTTGCATTAAATGGTTATGATGATGATCTTGTGTATAAGTTCACAGGTGATGATGATTTGTGGGTGTTTCTTGATGGAGAGCTTGTTTTAGATCTTGGAGGTATCCATAGTGAATGTGGCGGTGATGTAGACCTATGGCAGACAGGTCCGCTGGCAGATGAGCTTGTAAAAGCAGGAAATGATAAATCAGAGGTTGACCAGCACAAAAAACATATTATTACTGTTTTGTATATGGAAAGAGGTGGCAATCTTTCAAACTGCAATATGAAGTTTACAGTGCCGGACACAGCAAGAATAATCACCATAGATGATTATGATGTGAATAAGACAGTAAGCCTTAACGACTGGGAGGACAGGACATATGATATTTCACTTACAGCATCGTTAAAGGATACAGATGGTGTTATTCTTAAAGATATAACTAATGTTGCAGTAAGGGATTATATAGATAACAGATTTAACATCATAGATGATGAAGGAAATATAGTGATAACTGATGCTGAATATGCAAAGAATCACAGTGGCTATGTGTGTATTTCACAGGCAGGTACGAATACAGCATCAGGTGGAAATATAGGCTATGATGAAGAAAAGAATATGATATATGTAGAATGGACTGACCAGACAGTAACAAGTCTTAGTAACAATGCTGATATATCATCAGGCAGCAGTGCAGCAGATGATGAAAAATATGGCTGGAAAAAAGTTATCAAGGTTAAGGCAGACCCACATTATGCAGGTGGCAATAATGTAACGACAAATGGCGGGGAATCTGGAGTGATAATTGACGGTAAGTTCAAGGAATTTCCAAAGCCGGCAGTTAATGTACGGACACTTCCGCTTATTAAAAATACAGAGGATGTAATATTTTATGGTGACAGCTTAGAAGAATACAGCGCTAAATCAGAAATACTAAATAAAATCATTGAAACAAACGGCTGTACAATAAGTGAAGATGGAACAAAGCTTTCAAGTGAGGATTTCACTGTATTATGGTATAAGGATGATAAGCCTGTAAATGAATCTGAATTAGCTGATATAGCTCCTGATGATGATACATCTTACAAAATAAAGGTTAAATATGGTGTGAGCAGGGTTGGTGAAAATGACAGCTGTACAAAAAATTCAAATGGGCATATAGCTGATGAAATACTTTATAACAAAGAAAAAGATATAAACAATGACAGCTATGATCATGCCTTGTATACAATTCATGTTGTTAAAGGCCAGCTGGATATAACAAAATGTATAGACAGCCAATATACAGATAACAGAATAATAAGAGCTAACCAGACATATGTGTTTAAAATAGAACAGTTTGGATATAAGGAAGATGTAAAGGACGGCTTGATAGCAGTGTATTATCAACCTGTATCCTTTGATGCTAATGGAGATGTAGTACAGAAAACAGCAGTTATAAGCGGGCTGAAAAAGGGCTTTTATACGGTGTCTGAGGATACGGACTGGACATTGGAGTATAAGCTTTCAGAAAAATCTGATAATTATAGTAAAAATGATAATTCGGGTTCGGAAGAAGCAAGTGATATGTTTATAGGTGAGACAATAATAAAAGCAGACTATGCTGATGGCATCAGACCACAATTCTATGGTTTGGATAGTGCACGTTATGGCTCATGGGCAGATGGAGAACCGGCACAGACAGTGTTTACCAATAAAAAAGATTCTGGATGGAAGTGGCTTAGCGATGCAGCCTTGGCAGTCAACAGATTTATGGGAAAGAATGAAAAACAGCAGTAATATATAGATGGATAACAGCAGCAATAATAGAGGGATAACGGTAGTAAGGATATTAAGATGGATATTAGGATGAATATTAAGATGGATAGTAATATGTATGGTAATGTAGATAGTAATGTGAATAGTAATGTGGATAGTGAAAATAACAGATGGCTTAGAAAATTCTTACGGGTATTGGCTGATGTTATGTTTATACTGTTAGCAGGAATAGTGCTTGTTACGTATCTTCCAGGAGTTATTGGCTTTAAAAGTTACAGGGTTTTATCAGCCAGTATGGAGCCGGAATATCAAGTCGGCAGTCTTGTGTATGTAAAACAGGTTGATATGGATTCTATTAATACCGGAGATGTCATAACATTCCACATTAGTGAAAGTAATCTTGTTACACACAGAGTTGTTGAAAAAGACAGCATTCGTGGAGGATTTATAACTAAAGGCGATGCTAACGAGGTAAATGATGGTGGACTTGTAACATATGATAGTGTTGTTGGTAAAGTGATGTTTGATATTCCGATGCTTGGGTATGTATCATCATTTATGAGTTCGTTATATGGAAAATGTGTTGTTATAGGGGTGCTTATTGTGATGATGGCTCTGGAAATACTATATAACAGAATGGAAAAGATGAATTGCAAAAAGGTGCTGCAGTATAGAAAGGGGAATATGGTGTGAAAAGGATTAATATAGTAAAGAAAATAACAGTATCAGCTGGACTTCTTGCTGCTGTTATGCTTCTAGTCACAGGAGTAACCTATGCTTCGTTAAAAACCAGGACTAAAGCTGTTGATAATGTCTTTAAGGGAGCATGTGTTAACATAGGAATTGTTGAAAAAAATAAAAATAAGGAAATGATATTAGAAGATTCAGGGACAGGTAAAGATGGGACATATAATGAAAGCATGGAAAATAATTCTAACGTGTATGAGCGTATAAGTGAAAATATGAGAACGGCGGCTAAAGAGGTCGCTGTAAAGAATATAACCTCGCAGGATTATCCGACTACAGATACAGTTGTGAGAGTTAGGTTTGTTCCGGTGCTTGTATATGATGATAACGAGCAGAATAAGAAAGATAATATAGCTGGCCAGACAGTACCACTTGATATGAGAGGAAAGGTTGATTATATATTAGCAGATGGAGTTGTGGCTGAGGCATCATCACAGGAAGCTGAGGCAAAATGGATATATAAAGATTCTTTATCAGGAGATATTAATGACAGATATTATTATTATATATCAGCCTTAGAACCAGGAGAGGTATCAGAAATGCTGTTAAAAGAGGTAACGTATAATGGAGAACTTCCACAAAATACACATTTTGAGCTAAGAGTGTTAGCAGAAGGCATAGCAAAAGCTCAGCTTCCTTATCTTGTATAACAGAGTAAAGATTTTGTTAGTTGAATTTTGTATAAATATATGTTAGTTTAATCTTGTATAAATATACTTGTAATTATAAATGATTTGATTTACAATTATTTATGATAAAAAGTTTATTGCTATGAAGGCAGTCATTACATAAGAGGAGGATATATGAATGACTATTGAAAAAAGAAAGTCAAAAAGAACCGATATAAGTGTGCAGATATCAATAAGACAGCTTGGGGATAACTTTGTATCAGGGTTTTCTCCAGAATCTGTTGAAGTTCATGTGATAGATATTTCGCAGGATGGCATTGCATTTAAGTCTGAGCATGAATTTAAGCTGAATTCATATTATGATACAATCATAACTCTGGCTAATAAAGAATCGATAGCTACTGTCATAGAGATAGTAAGGAAAGGAAACGAACAGGACAAATATACAACCTATGGCTGTAGGTTTGTAGGTGTAAGTCCAGAGGACAGATTCAAAATAAATGTATATCAGATAGTTGATGAAGCAGAAAAGAATCAATAAAATCACGGATATCGTATGTTAAGCATAAGCTGATGCTGATGTTTAACATACGATATCCGTTTTTATATATCTGTTATTGTTTCTTTTTTGTGGATGTTGAAGTCTTAGCAGAAGAACTGTTTTTAGATGAACCATTAGGATATGAATCAAGTGTTTCTGTAGAAGATTCATGTTCGTTTACATATTCTTCTACGTCAAATACGTCTCCTGCAAGAACCTTGTTTATCATGGCTGATGCATTTTTAATATCATCGGCATAAGGAAGAACTATGGATGCGTTGTATGCACCAACAACCTCAAGATGTCTGTATTCATCTGTATCACCGTTTATTCCGTAAGATTGTATGTTCCATGGAGTGTTATTTCCCAGCTGCATTTTGACAAGATCTGTTATGGCCTTGTTAGGAATGTTGGTGAGGAAAAGGTCACTTACAGCATCCATAACAGCAGAATATTTTGTAAGTATTGCTGGTGATGTAGCCTTTTGTATAATTCCCCTGATAACAGCCATCTGGTTGCGGCCTCGCTGGAAGTCACCGGCAAGGAAGGCATATCGTTCTCTTGCAAATGCTATAGTCATATCGCCATCACATTCATTCTCTCCTTTGACAAAGTGGTATGCAACAGGAGCAGCATCATGTCCGTTAGTGAATTCCACTTCAGAATCAATAGTTATTCCACCTAGCGCATCAACGATAGATTTACTTCCAAGGAAGTTAATCTTTACATAATAGTCAATATCTATTCCATATAGCTTCTCAAGTGCTTCCATAGACCGGTGTACACCATAATTGCCGGCATGTGTCAGCTTATCATATCCGGTAACACCCTTGTTGTTGGATATCTGTATATATGAATCCCTTGGAGTAGTAACGAGTAATACCTGCTTGCTTTCTGGATTGATTACTGCAAGTATGTTAACGTCACTAAGTGCGTTGTCTAAAAGCTTTGTATCAGCACCATCATCACTTGATATACCTGATACATATATGATAAAAGGATCCTTTTTAACGTTGATATTGGCGGTATCAAGTTCAACCTCTTTTTCGTAACGGTATGTTTTAATAATCTTAATGTCCTTTTCAAAGTTTTCATAATCCTGTGAAATCATGTTGATCATCGAATGATTAATAACTATAGCCTGGACCTTTTTTCCAGCATAAAAGGCATCTATAAGCTCATTCCATGTGTTGTATTGTGTAATGTCTAAGGTGTGTCCGGTTTCTGACTTGATGCTGTCTATGGCAGCTGGTACATTCTCACTTGCTGCAACTGAGTTATAAGCATACTTATAATTCACAGTATCTGACAGACTGGCGGCTTTGTCGCTTGCAAGTACACATACATCGACAATATCAACTGCAGTGTCAGCGTTGCCAAACTTAGATAATACCGAATCAAATTTTGATGTGAAAAGGTATGAAAAAAGTATCAGAACGGAAAGCAATATTGATATAAGTTTACCAAGAATGTGAGATCTTGAAAACTGTGATGTCAAATCGTATAAAAAGACAAGTATGAGAATAATATTCAGTACAATAAGATATTTGGCAGGAAGCATGTCAAGCCTGAATATTGTAATCTGGAAGAGTACTGTAAGGACAAGTTGTACTAAAGCCAGCAGAAGTCCAGCAGCAAGAGCAAAGCCCCGCTTCTTTTTTTTCCGTTCTGCTTTTGAAAGGCTTACAGTTGGTTTAAACAAATATTTTAAATCACTTCTGGATGGTGATGGTTTAGCCATAATAAAACCCCATTTCTTTATAATATATTTATTGCTGTTTTTAAAAAAGCCAATATATTTTATCATATTGACATAATAAAATAAAGAAAGTATAAGAAAAAAATGGCAAAAGAAAAATTAAGACACAACTTTTAAGTTAGCAGGCTATATGTTATTATAATAATGATGTCAGCGTTAAAAGACTAAAATGAGATTACGTAACAAAGGAGTAAACAAATGAACGAAAACAATCAGACTATTGTTCGTGATGCACGAAAGTTAGGTATTCCTAAGATGCTTATACTTGGTATACAGCATATGTTTGCAATGTTTGGTGCAACTATTCTTGTGCCTATCCTTGTAGCAGGCTACTTTCAGACAGCATGTAACGAACCATTAACAAGGGGACTCACTGTCTCTGTCACACTGTTTTGTGCAGGGGTAGGAACACTTATATTCCATGTGTGTTCAAAGTTTAAGGTGCCGGCATTTCTTGGCTCATCTTTTGCATTTTTAGGTGGCTTCTATACAGTAGCTAACTTAAACAGTGGAATGTATGCAGATATGGGTGTCAACGAAAAGGCAGCATATGCATGTGGAGGCGTAGTCGTTGCAGGTGTGTTGTATCTTGTGGCAGCACTTATATTCAAGCTTGTAGGTGTTAACAGGGTTATGAGATTCCTTCCACCGGTAGTAACAGGTCCAATCATCATATGTATAGGACTTTCACTTGCCTCATCAGCCATATCAAACGCATCAACTAACTGGCTTCTTGCCATAGTTGCACTGGCAGTTATTATCGTGTTTAACATATGGGGAAAAGGCATGTTTAAGATTATACCTATTCTTATGGGTGTAGTAATATCTTACGTATTTGCACTTATACTCAATGCATTCGGAGTTACTAATCCGGATGGCTCTGCTATACTTAACTTTTCAGCTATATCGTCTTCAAGCTGGATTGGTATTCCACAGTTCCAATTATGCAAGTTTGATATAACATCCATACTTGTTATGGCACCTATAGCTATAGCAACTATGATGGAACATGTCGGGGATATGTCAGCTATATCAGCAACTGTAGAGCAAAACTTTATTGCCGATCCAGGACTTCATCGTACACTTATGGGTGACGGACTTGCTACTGCATTTGCTGGTTTAATAGGTGGACCTGCTAATACAACATATGGAGAAAACACAGGTGTACTTGAACTTTCAAAGGTATACGATCCAAGAGTTATAAGAATAGCGGCAGGGCTTGCGATTGTGCTGTCTTTCATACCTAAGTTTTCAGCAGTTATATCAACTATGCCGGCAGCTATTATAGGCGGTGTTTCATTTATGCTTTATGGTATGATATCAGCTATCGGTGTAAGAAATGTTGTAGAGAACAAGGTAGACCTTACAAAGTCGCGTAATCTTATAATAGCGGGTGTTATATTCGTATGTGGACTTGGTTTCTCTAATGGTCTTACATTCACAATAGCAGGAACACATATCACACTTACAGCACTTGCCATAGCTGCAATAGCAGGTATAGTTCTTAACGCAGTATTACCAGGCAATGATTATAACTTTGGTGTTAATCCAGAAGGTGACCAGAGCCGTGGGGTATATGTAAGCAATACAGATGATAAGTAATATAGATGACAGGTAATATAAATCATAAGTAAAAAGAAAATACGAAATATGATAAAAATAACATTTAAAAGAATGGAGATTACTATGAATTTTAAAGAGGAAAAAAATATTACAATATTTGAGCATCCATTAATCAAGCATAAGATATCACTTCTTCGTGATAAGAATACAGGTACTAATGAGTTTAGAAAGTTAGTAGAAGAAATAGCTATGCTTGAGGGGTTTGAAGCCATGGGCGATCTTGTACTTTGTGATGTAGAGGTTGAAACACCTATTGAAAAGTGTATGACACCTATGATAGCAGGAAGAAAGCTTGCTGTTGTGCCAATATTAAGGGCAGGACTTGGCATGGTTTCAGGTATACTTGCTCTTGTTCCAACAGCAAAGGTTGGACATATAGGCATGTACAGGGATGAAGAAACACTTGAGCCACATGAATATTACTGTAAGCTTCCTAAGCCAATCGAAGAAAGACTTATAATCGTAACAGATCCTATGCTTGCAACAGGAGGTTCAGCTATAGATGCTATCAACCAGATAAAGAAGCATGGTGGTAAGAAGATTAAGTTTATGTGTATTCTGGCTGCTGAGGAAGGACTTGAAAGACTTCATAAGGCTCACCCAGATGTACAGATATATGTAGGACAGCTTGATAAGAAGCTTAACGAAAACGGATATATCTGTCCTGGACTAGGTGATGCAGGAGACAGAATATTCGGAACTAAGTAGATTATCTGACCTTTTGTCAACTACCCATGACCTAAAGGTCATGGGTTTGTAACCTCCTATCTTGTCAATGTGCAAAAGGGAGCCTATGGCAAACGAAAGGACTTTATTTATGAATATGTCTATAAGAACATTTGGAAAGACAACACAAGGTGAAGAGATAACTATGTATAAGCTTGAAACAGAAGCAATAAAGCTTGGCATAATAGATTATGGTACAACACTTGTAAGTCTGTGCGTTAAAGATAAAGCCGGAGAGTGGCGTGATATTGTTCTTGGATATGATAGTGTATATGGATATGAGAATGATTCCGACAATAATATGGGATGTAATATCGGAAGATGTGTTAACAGAATAGCCAAAGGACATTTTATCATCAACGACAAAGAGTATCAGCTTGAATGTAATGATGGTGAGAATACAATACATAGTGGTTTTTCTGCATACTGCCGCAGAAAGTGGAAGTATGCAGATTCAGATGATGACAGTGTGACATTTGTGCTTAACAGCAGGGATGGTGACCAGGGATTTCCGGGTAATCTTATAGTGTATATTACATACAGGTTTCTGTCTGATAATGAGTTTGAGATTGAATATGAAGGTATTCCGGATAAAGATACCATTATTAATATGACTAACCACAGCTACTTTAACTTAAATGGTGAGGGTAGTGGGAAAATATATGATCATAAGCTTTTTATATATGCAGACAGATTTACACCAGCTGGCACAGATGCCATACCGACGGGAAAGATATGTGATGTAGCAGACACACCTATGGATTTCAGATATGGAAAGACCATAGGAAAGGATATAGGTGCAGATTATGACCAGTTAAACAATGCAAATGGTTATGATCATAACTGGATAACTGATGAGTCGGGCAGCCTTCATAGAATCGTAGACGTTACGGGTGATATATCAGGCATACAGATGAGTATTGAGACAGATTATCCAGGCATGCAGATGTATACAGGTAATTTTATAAGCAATAAGAAAAGAAATGTTGCAGGAAAGAATGGACACATATATTCAGAGCGTGATGGTGTATGCTTTGAGCCGCAGTATTATCCGGACGCTATCAATCACAGCAGCTTCGTAAGTCCAGTGTGCAGGGCAGGAGAGAAGTTTGATAAAAGGATAAGATATATATTCAGCTAAAGGTGTTCACCTGTTAAAAAATGTGTTATTATATGATGAAGCAGTGGTTTTGGTTATAAATCGCTGCTTTTGTATGCGTATATGCATATAGATAAGAGTTTTATGAAAGTATTAACAATACCATAATAAAAAAAGACAGGAGTATACATTATGCCAGTATTTGATTTTAAGAATGCATCTAATTCATCAACATTTGAATGTACATACACAACATTTAATTCAGATAATAATAAAGCAACTAAAGAACATCCTATATTAGTTCTTGATAATGAACAACGTAAGTGGGAGAACAACTCAGTAGGAATGTTTGCCAATCCTTATAAAAAAACAGCATTTGAATTCCAGATGGAGGATGCGAATATATTAAGCAATATACTCAGGGTGGATGCCCGTTTTACAGCACTTATCAAATGGCTTGGTGAGAACCGTATAAAGGTTAAGCTTACAGGTGAGAATACAGAAGAAGGATATGCAGTATACCGTATCCAGGAAATAGCATTCAACAACAGCCAGAAGCTTTCATCAGAGGATGGTTTTCTTCAGTATATGATAGAAAGACTGCTTGAAAGCAGTATAGTAGCTGAAAATACTGATGAGGATTTTGATGAGTCGGGTGACAGCATGAAGCTTACAAGCATAACAAGTATCTCAGATTTTCTTAACTGTGCTGGTATGACACTTCCTGAAAACATAAGGCTGTGGGCAAGACGTAATCTTGCAGTGGCACGTTCAAGTGAGGTGACACCAGAGGAAAAGAGGCATGCCCAGAGAGCACTTTCTATTATGCTTAATATTAAGTGGAAGAGTAACTACTTTGAATCAATAGATCCTGTTGAGGCAAGAAGAATCTTGGATGAGGAGCTTTTTGGAATGGAGTCGGTCAAGCAGCGTATTATAGAAACAGTTATACAGATTAATCGTACACATACACTTCCTTCATATGGAATACTTCTTGTAGGACCAGCTGGTACAGGAAAGTCACAGATAGCATATCTTGTTGCAAAGATTCTTAAGATGCCATGGACAACACTTGATATGAGTTCTATTAATGATGCAGAACAGCTTACAGGTTCATCAAGAATCTATTCAAACGCAAAGCCTGGTATTATCATGGAAGCATATAGCAACGCTGGTGAATCCAATCTTGTATTTATTATCAATGAGCTTGATAAGGCAACCTCAAGTAATGGCAATGCGAATCCAGCGGATGTGCTGCTTACGCTGCTTGATAATCTTGGTTTTACTGATAACTATATGGAATGTCTGATTCCTACATCAGGCGTATATCCTATAGCAACAGCCAACTATAAGGAACAGATAAGTGCACCTTTACTTTCAAGGTTCGCAATAATAGATATTCCGGATTATACAAGAGAGGAAAAGAAGACTATATTTAACAGATTCTCACTTCCTAAGGTCCTTAAAAAGATAGGTCTTTTAAAGGATGAATGTATGATAACAGAAGAGGGACTTGATGCAGTACTTGATATATTCAAAGATACAACAGGTATCCGTGACCTTGAGCAGGCCGCAGAACATCTTGCAGCACATGCACTTTATCTGATTGAAGTAGAACATGTAAAAAGCGTTACATATGATGCGGATATGGTAAGAGAATTGTTTGCGTAAAGGAAGATAAATATGTTAGGGTTCAGAAATATTGAAGACAATACATACAATGATATAAGAGAGAAGTCTCTTATGCAGTGGCTTGATGATATGGAAAAGCATGAGGACGTTGCTGTAAGAGGGGGCGTAAAGCTTGCAAAAGAGTATTTTTGTTATCTTAAGGAAGAAAATAAAAGGCTTAAGGCTGAAAGCAGTCTTAAGAGCGAGTATCTTAAGAAAGTGGCAGAAAAGAAAAATAATGAAAAAAATATATAATAATAAGCATTATAAAAACAATATTTTCAGACTGATATGCAGCATTTTTCTTATCATACTGACAGTTGCGGTCATGACTGGCATGACGGGCTGTGGTAACAATAAAAATGTTGCTTCAGGTAGTAATACATCTATGGTACATAACAGTCAGCCATCAGATAACAACGCTAAAGCTGAAACACAGTCAGCATCTGAAACAAAAGCAGATATGGATACACAGGCTTTGCAGGAAACAGATACAAACAGCACAGAAGAAGCCAAAGTATCTGATGATTCAGAATATACTACTGATGAGCAGGTATCTGATGATAGTGATAATAAAGACCGGAGTGACAGCGAAGATAATGATGAGTGGAATGATCTGGATGAAGGAGCTAATGAGGATTCGGATGAAGCTGCAGGTGATACAGTGGACAACAGGATAACGATATGCATAGATCCAGGTCATGGAGGCAGTAACGAAGGAACTAAGGAAAACTATGATGGCACTCTTATTAAAGAAAAAAATATAACTATGACCATAGCACGCAAACTAAAATACTATCTTGAACAGAATGATAATATAAGAGTAGTGATGACACGTAACTCTGACACAGCAGTAAGTTTAGCAGGCCGTATAGAATATGCAGCAGCTAATAATGCAGATTATGTAATATCAATGCATATTAACAGTAAAAGTACTGATGAGCTTGATGCACATGGCTGCATGGTTCTTATGAGCTGCAGCAGATATCAGCCGGCGAATGCAAGATTTACAAGCATATATGACAGAGAGAGAAGTCTTGCATATTCTATACTTGCAAAGCTTAATGGGATAGGTATTCCAATAGCTAACGACAGCTGGAATGGTAATGAATATAAGGATGGCATACTGCAGAGGCTTAATACAGTAAATGAATTGTATCCGGATGGTTCTATGGCTGATTATTATGGACTTATCAATGAAGGAACGTGTGCGGGAATTCCAACTATTATAGTTGAACATGCTTTTTTAAGTAATGTGAATGATTATAGAAATTATCTTAGTACGGATGCACAGCTTGATGCTCTTGCAAGAGCAGATGCGGCAGGCATACTTGAAGTAGTATTACAATAAAATAAAGAAGGATAAAAGACGATGTCAGATAAATCAATAGAAACAATAAATGACAGATATTATACAGGCGAACGTCCATTATTCAATAAAAGTAACCTTCAAATCAATAACACAATATTTGGAGAAGGTGAGTCGCCTTTGAAAGAATCAGACAATATTGAATTGAAAAACAGCAGCTTCCAGTGGAAATATCCTTTATGGTATGCAAAGGATATAGTTGCAGATAACTGCACATGGGCTGAAATGGCAAGAGCGGGTGTATGGTATACAGACAATCTTCTTGTCAGGGATACGCTTATAGAAGCACCTAAGAATTTCAGAAGGTGCAGGAATCTTACATTGTCAAATGTATTTATGCCAAATGCAGCTGAAACTTTGTGGAACTGTGATGGAGTTACTATGGAAAAGGTAAGTGCAAAAGGTGATTATTTTGCCATGAACAGTAAGAATATGAAAATAATAGATTTTCAGCTTGCTGGCAATTACCCGTTTGATGGTTCTGAGAATGTAGAGATACACAATGCCAAGATGATATCTAAGGATGCATTCTGGAATACTAATAATGTGACGGTATATGATTCTTATATATCAGGAGAGTATCTTGGCTGGAATTCAAAGAATCTTACATTTATTAACTGTACAATAGAAAGTCTTCAGGGAATGTGTTATATAGATAACCTTATTATGAAAAATTGCACACTTATAAACACAACACTTGCATTTGAATATTCCAATGTCAATGTGGAAATAAATGGAAAAATAGACAGTGTGTTTAACCCATCAGCTGGTGTTATAAAGGCTGAGAAGATAGGTGAGCTTATTATGGATAAGGATAAGATTGACCCAGAAAAAACTAATATAATATGTCCTGTTATTAATACAGGTGATGAGCATTAAGCTAAAAATAAAACCGGCAATATTAATACATCAAAATTCATGAATGTATCAATATGCCGGTTTTAATGTTTAACAGACTGATGATAATCTTAGCTGGCTGCAGCAGGCAGATATCTAAGACATCAACGCTTCAAATTCGTCAATAGGTACAGGGCGGGAATAGTAATATCCCTGATGCCATGTGGCTCCAAAATGTTTGATATAGTTGTCAACATTGGCATCTTCTATACCTTCTATACAGATTTCTGTATTAGTTCTTTTTGCATAGTCAATTATAGACTGCACCATAGCCTGATTCTGTGGCTTATTCTTTATATCCTTTATGAAACTCATGTCAACCTTAAGCTCGTCAAAAGGAAGCTCCAGGGCAAGACTTAATGAACTGTTTCCAGTGCCGAAGTCGTCAAGAGCTATTTTAATACCATGTGAGCGGAAGAAATTGACTTCATTTTTCAGGAAGTTAACATCAAGGTCACGGCATCTTTCTGTTAATTCCAGGCATAGCTCCTCTGGTGTAGAGTTGGTTTCTTTTATGATAGACAGCACAGAATCCCTGAACTCTTTTCTTTCAAGCTGGGCAGCAGCTATATTTACATTAACAAAGAAGTCATGATGATTCCTGCGGAGTCTTTTTATATCAGAGAGGGCAGTTCTTATAATCCAGTTTCCAAGGTCAAATATACAAGGATCCTGTTCAAGCCACTCCATGAATATACCAGGAGAAACAACACCATATGGCTCAAGCTCCCATCTTATAAGAGCTTCCATGCCTTTTATAACACCTGTTTTAGTATCGGCTATAGGCTGATAGAAAAGTCTGAAGCCTTTAAAATCAGTTGTGGCACTTTTATGTATAAGACTGATGAGATTAAACTGATATTCACTGTTACCGCTTATTTCATCATTGAATATTACAAGTTCACCATGATGAGCCGATTTTGAATGGTTGATAGCATATGTAAGACGGCTTCTTATAGCGTTAATCTCGTTCATGTGAGGCTCAATATATACAGCACCGGCGCATATCTTAAGAGGAACCTTCATATTCTCTACAACAATATGATTAGATAATTCATAGGCGATATCATCATATACGTGATGAAGCTCATCCTTTGACATATCTTTAAAGCTTATGATAAAGTTAGCACCGGATGAACGATATATATTTCCAGCATTTTTAACAGTACTGATAAGAGTCTGTGCAACGCTGTTAAGTATCTTATCTGAAAATGTAACACCATACATAACATTAATGTGGCTGAACTGGTTAATACCGATCTTAAGAAGAACTGTCCTTTTACCAGTATAAGAAGTGATATCAGTAATATGCTGATTAAGGAGAGAGTCGTTGTTAAGCCCTGTTACAGAGTCAACATCATCTGATATACCGTAGTTATCATATCGTATTACAATATATAAAGGTTTATTTTCATTATCGTATATTAATCTTGCCTTGGCACTGAAACGATGATATTTTTCATCGTCCTTGATACGGTATTCCCATGGTTCATCAAGGTTTTTTCCTGCAAGACGTTCCCTGAATCCGTTTTTGAAAGCTTCTACATCATCAGGATGGATAGAACGGCTGCCTTTTTCTTTACCTTTTATAGTATAATTCTCTTTTAGATGAAAGTAATCCACAGCCCGACCGGACCACCATGTTATATCTGTTCTCAGGTTAGTGATAGAGATATAAGACTTTTTTGAGAGGGATGTTATGGCCTTTATAATATCTGGAAAAGAAGAATCCATATCCTTCCAGAATAAATCTGCAGTATTCATTAGATATTCTCCAATCTTTAAATGCCCCATAAAAATATTGCACTAGGGTTACGATATATTGCTAAAATAGTTATTGTTTTATGTCACGTATTAAAAACATATATATTATAACACAGAATATTTATAAAACAATAATTTCATCTCTGCTAAGTTCCATAATAAATCTCATTTCTGTATAAAAATCTTTTTTATATTAACCATTTTTATATATTGGTTGTAACAGCAGTTTTTTCAACAGGTAACATTTTTTTATAATTCATGATAAAAGTGTTAAAGCCAGTAACATCATCAGGAACAGGTTCAACAGTGCTTATATCAGAACTGTTAAAAATGTAGTGATCAAGATAATCAGCCAAAGATAAAGCATTCTTATACTCAGCTAAAGATAAATCGTCCTTTTTCTGGCGGTCAGTATAATTTTTAATGTAACTACTGTATGCTGCAAGTATTGCTATTCCCCATGCGCCACCTTCCCCAGCATTGGACATAACAGATACAGGTGTATCTATGGCTGCTGCAAGCATACGCTGACCTATAACCGGAGTCTTAAAAAGACCGCCATGTCCCATAATCCTGTTAAGCTTTATATGTTCATCATTAAGAAGAATATCCATACCTGTCTTAAGAGGTGCAAGGGCAGAGTATATGTTGGTACGCATAAAGTTGGCGAGTGTAAAGTGGCTGTCGGCGGGATGTATAAACATAGGACAGCCCTGGTTAAGACCGATAACAGGTTCACCAGAATAGCAGTTATATGACATAAGACTGCCACAGTCAGCCTCTCCCATTCCAGCCTGGGTAAACATAAATGTATACAAATCATTATCATTTATCTGTAGTCCAATACCTTTGGCAAATTCCCTGAAAATATTAATCCATGCGTTGATATCAGAAGTGCAGTTGTTGCAGTGAACCATGGCAACAGGGGAACCATCAGGAGTTGTGACCATATCTATTTCCCTATGTAGTGATTTAAGTGAATGCTTTAAAACGACCATGGAGAATATAGAAGTACCTGCTGATACATTGCCTGTTTCCTGTCTTATACTGTTAGTAGCTGTCATACCAGTACCAGCATCGCCCTCGGGTGGGCATAATATACATCCAGGCTGTAACGTACCAGTAGGATCAAGCAGTAAAGCTCCTTCTTTTGTAAGTACTCCGGCATCATCACCAGCAACAAGTATCTTAGGAAGAAGTGTTCTTATATCGGGGAGAACTGTATTATTCGGTAAATTGTTGAATATGTTTATCATAAGTTCATCATATTCATGAGTGTCTGAATCAACTGGAAACATACCAGATGCATCGCCTATACCAAGAACATTTTTTCCAGTAAGTCTATAGTGTATGAAACCGGCAAGTGTTGTGATATAGGAAATATTATTAATATGTTCTTCATGGTTTAATACAGCCTGATAAAGGTGTGCTATACTCCAGCGCTCAGGTATGTTGAAATCAAAAGCTTCAGTAAGTATATCAGCAGCCTCTTTGGTTATAGTGTTACGCCATGTCCTGAAAGGAACAAGCAGGTTATCGTTAGAGTCAAATGCGAGATATCCATGCATCATGGCACTTACGCCAAGGGCTGTTATGTGTGTAAGGTTTGTATTATATGTGTCTGATATATTATCAGCAAGACTACGGTAGCAGCATTGAAGGCCAGTTATGATATCATCCATATGGTAAGTCCATATATTATTTTCAAGCCTGTTTTCCCATGTATGGCTTCCCTGTGCGACAGGCGTACCATCAGAAAGGATAAGAACGGCTTTAATTCTTGTTGAGCCGAATTCTATACCTAAAAATGTATCACCATTGTTAATTTTTTCTATAATATTATCTTTGTTTGAATTCACGTCAGAGCAGACCTCCTTTTTGTTTTATATCAATATTTTATCATACTTTTATAAAATACTTTAGTAAAAAGTATATGGCTTTTTATTCGAAAGATTAAAGTCAGTTGGCAGCTTATGGTTAATTATATGAATTCAAAACCGATAATATATATATGAACATATAGATATGCCGGAACGGATTCTGGCAGTGTTATGATACATTCAAGGAGGAGTTAGTGTGAAAAATAAGATTTTTCACACGCAGGATTTGTGCTTCGCACAAACTTGAGATGCGCAAAGAAACAGCGCAAGAATGGAGATTGTTATGAATAATATATCAGGTGGAAGTTATGCTTCGTATGTTGCAGGTTATGCCTATACAGCTTCTGGTTTGAATAAAACAGAAAAAAAAGAAACTGCGAATCAGAACACAGCAAATGCAGTGAAAAATGATACATCTGCATACGGAGTATCAGGTAAAAAAGAAGTATCAGGTAAAAGAGAAGTTTCTGGTCAGACAATAGGAAATCCTAAGTTAAGTGAAAAAGCATCTAAATATTACGATGAACTTAAGAAAAAGTACTCTAATATGAACTTCATACTTGTAAGTGAGGATATGAAGGAACAGGCAAAGGCCAATGCCGCAGGTTATGCTAATGCGAATAAGATGGTAGTTCTTATAGATGAAGATAAGATAGAACGTATGGCAGAGGATGATAACTACAGAAAGCAGTATGAAGCCATAATAGCTAATGCAGCAAGTGGAATGTCACAGCTGGGAAGCAGTATAGCTTCAACAGGTGCGAGTGTTAAAGGATATGGCATGCAGGTTAACGATAACGGAACTGCAACATATTTTGCAGTGCTTGAAAAATCAAGTGCAGCACAAAAGGAAAGAATAGAAAAAAAGGCAGCAAAGAAAAAGGCTGAAGAAAAAGCCAAGGATAAGAAAGCACAGAAAGAAGCCGAAAAGGAAAGAATAAAGAAAAGCCATGACAAGGCAGAAAAGATAAGTGATAAAGAGGTTGATACGGTTGATAAAGAGGATGCAGATGGAAAAATAAATAGTGCCTCAGATACAGTGATAATAACCGCATCTTCGATAGAAGAACTGCTTAGTAAGATACAGAATGAGTCGCAGAAATATCTTAGCGATAACATATTATCTGAAAAAGAGAAAAACGTAGGACAGGGCTTTGATTATTCATTATAGGCATATAGCTGTTTTATTTTATATTAGAGGTTTGCATGAATTATGTAGCACAACGTAGCAATCAATATACATAAGTCAAGGGTAAAACACTTTTTGATACGATATATTTAATATACTTATAAGATGATAAGATGGTTAGAAGGTTCATAAAATGATTTACAGGTGATTTAACAAGAGGGTGTATACATATGAAAATAAGAGATGCACAGGAAATGTATCGTGCTCAGATAAGGGATTATAATAGTGAAATGTCTGCTGTTTCCAAGAGGAGAAAAGAGATACAGAACGCGCTTAAGAATGCAAGTGGAGCAGATAAAGAAGCGCTCGATAAAGAAGCAGCGACTATAGAGCTTACATATAAGGCACTGCAGGATAAGCAGAATGAATATTATGATTATGTGAATGATCTGACAGAACAGTGGTGTATGTGGGCTAATGCTGAATCAGCCAAACAGCAGGGTGAGGCCATGAAAGACTATTACAGGGATATGGCTAAAGTCATGGAAGTCGCAAGACGTCTTATGAAAGGTGATATAGTTCCATCAACAGATGAAAAAAAACTTATGGAATATAACGACAAGCTGTATCAGATGGCTAAGAATATGGGTGAGATGGCTAAAGTGGAAAAAAGAAAGAAGCATAAGTCACTGTGGGAAGATGAGGAAGAAAAGCAGTACGAAGATCCCGACGAGGTTGGAGCTAATGCAACAGCACAAGGCACGGCACCACAGATAAAGAGTGCAGGTGAGATAATGAGCAGCACAGGATACAATGGTGATATGGATAGTGAAAATTAAGATATCTGAAATGAGATGTGTAAAATGAGATATCTGAAATAACATATCTGGAATAAAATATGTAAAATGAGATATCTGATATAAAATATATGAAATAATGAGGTGATTATATGCCGCTTTGTATTAATATTAATGTGAATAACTCGGACATGAGTATAAAGAATGAGAGAATTGGTACAAAGAAGTATGTTAAAGCTATAAATGTCAGGAATCTGAACCATATGACTGACAGACAGCAGATGATGGATGAGAAGAGAACAAGTGCCAGAAAACAAGCTATAAAGCTTATATCTGATGCGTGGAAGAGTGATAATAAAGCTACAGATAATATTAATGTCATGGATAAAGCTAAAGAGACAATCGCAATAAGAAATAATGAGTTGATGTCAAAGCTTAAGGATATAAAAGACAGCCAGGAAGCACTAAGAGAGCAGTATGGTGTTGATAAAGATTCAGAGGAACAAAATGACCTTGAGCTTTTAATAAAGTATCAGGATAATAAAACTGGAATATTCAGTGATAAGTTCTCTAAAGAAGAAATAGAAAGATTAAAAGAGCTCCAGAGCCAGCCACTTACAGAATATCAGAAGAAATCTCTTATGATTAATGCAGGTAAGGATTCCGTATATAATGAGCTTGACAGAAATGAAACAAAAGCAATGAGCCTTACAATGTCTATTAATGATGCTAAAACAGAGCAGCTTAAGTCACAGGATATGCTCAAGGCGCAGGATGCTGCTGACAGCATATTGGAAGCTGCCGAAAAAGATATATATGGCAGTCTTATTAACGAAGGTAAAAACAATATAGATGATAAGCAGCAAGAGGATAAAGAAAAGGCAGAGGAAGCACAAGAGAAGAAGGAAGAACGAGAAGAACAGACCGATAAGGTTAAAGAAAAACGTAAGGAAGAGCAGGCTATTATTGAGGGTGAAACAGAGGCTGAGAAGCTTAAGCAGAGTATATCAGTTACAGATGAGAAAACTAATAACATGGAAGAAGCCCAGAGTAAGGTTAATCAGATTATGAAGAAGAATAATCTGATTAATGAGGATATTAAGGGGATTGAGATTGATCTTAATTTTTAAGGGAATGGTTGTTTAATTGAATATTAGTTGGTGACGAACGGACGACAAATATAAGCTACAGG
>ENA-OWPJ01000167-OWPJ01000167.1-human-gut-metagenome-genome-assembly--contig:-NODE-167-length-86108-cov-6.9032_pt1 | contig 86108 bp, 102 predicted proteins | sample MGYA00248264_ERZ651846 | MGnify/ENA primary metagenome ERZ651846 (study PRJEB26924, sample SAMEA4378271) | human gut metagenome | biome: human gut; feature: human-associated habitat; material: faeces...
CTGACTTTTAATCAGAGGGTCAGGCGTTCGAATCGCCTGCGGGTCACCATTTAAATTTTTATAGCCACGCCCAGGTGGCGAAACTGGTAGACGCACAGGACTTAAAATCCTGCGGACCTTAAAATCCGTGCCGGTTCGATTCCGGCCCTGGGCACCATTTTTGCGGGTGTAGTTCAATGGTAGAACTTCAGCCTTCCAAGCTGACTACGTGGGTTCGATTCCCATCACCCGCTCCATAATGGAGTTAACACACTTACTAAGTAAGTGTGTTTTTTTGTATTATTACCTAACTGACAGCTTTCTTTTTTCAATAACAATTGCTGATATAATTAAAACAAGTGAAAGTAAAAGGGAATAAATTATTCCTGAAGTCGGTAAAACGTTTTTGTTTTCTAGAGCTGAAAGCGTAGTCATAACTTGTTTTTGAGGGAAAAATTGAACAACATAATTAAAAATTTCATTATTTGTTACTTGAGTGATCCCGCCAGAGACAATAGTTCCAATAATTGCAAACATATTTCCAAACATCATACTTTCTTCCAAAGATTTTGATAAGACATTACTCCAAAGACCGAATGAAGTTGCAAAGAAACATAAAAGTGCTAAGATTAAAATGAATTTCCAGAGTGCAATCGATAAAGTGATCTTAAAAACAAAAAGAGCACTGCAAATGATTATCGTGGCAGGAATAAAAAGAAAAATATAAACAACAATAAAATGACTCAATAAATACTGATAACAACTTACTGAAGTACTCAAGATGCGTTTGTTGATGCCAGTTCGTTCATCAAAGTAATATTTATAAATTTGTCCGCCAAGAAGAAGTATCACCATCATTAAGAAGCCTAATATATTTGAAGCACTGCCACGCTGATTATCATTAACGGGTAAGCTGTCTATTTGACCATTTATTAAGAGGGTGATAGTTTGGTTATACGTTTCACCTTTAGTGGATAAGACATCAATATTTTTATCATCTTGGACTATTATGGCATCATATTGATTTAAGACAAGTTCGGAGGTACTAGGAAGAGTATCTAGATAAGTATATTTGATCTGAGAATTTTGAGATGTGTCAATATCTCCCACGATTCCTATTTGTATTGTATGAGAAATGCTGTTGGTAAAGTATATTGCAAGTGCAATGATAATAGGAATCAAAACAAGATAAGTAATTAGAAATGCTTTGTTGTGCTTGATTCGATATAATATTAGTTTTATGAGTTTGTACATTCTTTTTCCTCCTAAATATAGTCTTCTGGACGATAGTTTTTATGGACAACAAGTAGTAAAAGTGAAGATAGTGTCAAAAGAGCAAACATGATCCACCAGTAATTAGTACTTTGTCCATCGTAAATTAATTGAAAAATACAATCGACAGTCCATTTGATTGGTGAAAAACTTGCAATCTTTTCAAAAATAGCACCTAAACTCGCGATTGGGAAAAAGATTCCAGATAGAAAGCCTAATACAGACATTGAGTTTGATAAAATAACATTTGTGAGTTCTTCACTATGAAGAGTAACACAAATAGCACTGCTTAATATTGTAAGGAATAGAACAAAGTTTATTATTAAGAGAATTACATATCCGATTTTATCACTACTGAAGTTTACCAATGATATCGTATCAAAAATAATGATATTGATTGTTAAGGCAAGTGCCATGAATAAAAAACATGTGAGAATCTTTGAGCTGTAGATCGACACGCGAGATACAGGGCTGTAAAAGATTCGGGTATTTCCGTTTTTGATATGCTTTTCTAGAAAAGCATTAGCAGGGACAGTAGCGCCCATCATCACAATAAAAAATATCATTGTTACACCGTAAAAATCATAGGAACTGATTATAGTTGTATGATATAAATTATCAAATAAAAACCCCATTAATAAAATTAAGATTGTAGGAAAAATAAGAAAAACAGATAAGGTACCTGGGCTGGAAATAAGATTATATAGATCGTGTTTAAATAAAGTCCAAAATTTTATCATGATCAATCCCTTAGCTTCTTCCCGGTTAGACCTAAAAATACCATTTCTAAATTTCCTTCTTCTGTTTCCATTTTATTAATATGACATTTTTTGTGAACAAAAAGCATAATGATCTTATCTAATGCGTCGTAATTTTTAGAAACTGTGATTTTAAAATTATCTGCATTAGTTTTGATCTCTTCAACACCATTGATAGTACTTAGTGATATTGCTAGATCGGCTGGAAAATTATCAGCATAGATGGTGTAGATAAGAGTGTCTTTATATTTGGCTAAAAGTTCTTTTAATGTTCCTTCGGCGATCTTAGTGCCTCTATCCATAATAACGATTCGATCAGCGATTTCTTCAACTTCTTCCATATAATGGGTCGTATAAATAATAGTTGTACCTTTTTCTTTTAACTCCTTTAATGAGGATAAAATATAATTTCGTGATTGTGGATCAATTCCTACGGTTGGTTCATCTAGAATTAATAATTTAGGATTATGGGCAATTGCACAGGCTATATTTAAACGTCGTTTCATTCCACCGCTAAAGGTTCTAGGATCATCATTTTTTTTATCGGATAAGCCGACAAAAGTTAAGGCATTCATTACTTGTTTTGGTAAATCTTTCTTTTTAACACCGTATAATGAAGCGAAAAAGGCTACATTATGATAGGCTGAAATATCTTCGTATAATGCAATTTCTTGAGGGACAATACCGAGTTGAGCTTTTATTTTATTAGAGTGAGATGTTAAGGGCAAGTTAAATATGTTAATGGTGCCAGTATCACTGGTTAAAAGTGTTGATAGAATATTGATTGTGGTACTTTTACCAGCACCATTAGGCCCTAATAAGCCAAGAATCTCACCATCATAGACGTTGAAAGATAAGTTATTGATAGCCTTGTTATGCTGGTAGCTTTTATTAATATTTTTAACTTCTAAGATTTTTTTCATATTATTTCCTCCTATCTACAATATAGCTAATTTAGTTTGTAGAGACTACAAACTCTACTTTGCTTTTAAGGAACTATTGGTTGCAAAGCTGGTTGCGAATAAAAAAATGATATTTTTTATAAAAAAGTGTTGCAGATCATATAGAGATAATGTTAATATATATAAGTAACGAAAATGAAATGCGGGTGTAGTTCAATGGTAGAACTTCAGCCTTCCAAGCTGACTACGTGGGTTCGATTCCCATCACCCGCTCCATAATGGAGTTAACACACTTACTTAGTAAGTGTGTTTTTTTGTGAAATGATGCTAATAAGATGCAATTTTGATGTACGATGAAAGTAATAGAGGTGATACTATGAATAAAATTTTGATCGTTGAAGACGAACAGGCAATTTGTAGACTGATTAAGATTAACTTATCAGATGCTGGATATAGCTGCAAATGTGCTTATGATGGGAAAGGAGCAATTGAATTAATTGAGTATAATCAATTTGATTTAATTTTACTAGATATTATGTTACCAGAAATTAATGGCTATGAATTAATGGAATATATTCGTCCTTTAGAAATTCCAGTGATTTTTTTAACGGCTAAAGGTGATGTAAAAGATCGGGTTAAGGGATTGAAACTGGGAGCTGAGGATTATATTGTTAAGCCTTTTGAGATTATTGAATTAGTTGCTCGGGTAGAAACGGTACTGCGCCGTTATCATAAAACATCAACAGTTTTAAGTGTTTATGATATTAGTGTAGATACACTTTCACGAGTAGTGAAGAAAAATGATCAAGTAATCAACCTAACAGTAAAAGAATATGATTTGCTACTGTTGTTTATTCAAAATAAAAATATTGCTCTTTTCCGTGATCGAATTTATGAAGCGGTATGGGGTGATTATTATATGGGAGATAGCCGAACTGTTGATCTTCATGTACAGCGAATGCGAAAAAAGCTTGGATTGGAAGATAAAATCGTACCAGTTTACAAAGTTGGTTATCGTTTGGAGGGAGATTGATGAATTTTTTTTGGAAGCTGTATTTTAGTATCATGGCAATAACGCTCACCTGTTTTAGTGTGGGAGGCTATATGCTGATTCAAACGAGCTTCGATAATTCCTTCGAACGCGAAGTGGAGGCTGTTTATCAAGAAAATGATATTTTAGTTAATTCGTTAACTTTAGAATTGCTCCCACATCTAGAGGAACTTACGATAAAAGGCGGAACTTTTCAAGAACGGCTTGATTTGCTTAAAAACTTAGTTTCTAATATGACAGTTGAGACATTTAATGGTAATGTTTCGTTTTGTATTCGAGCGGAAAATGGAGATGTAGTATATCAAAATGATACTTTTAATGATGACCATAAATTGTTTGATAAAATATCTCAAAATGAGCGGGGGTATATTGTTCAAAAAGATAAGGAGCATTATAAGTTACAATCTCTTCGAATCTTTTCTTTGAATGGGACTAAGTTGTATTTTGAAAATGCGCGAGATATTTCTGAACTTTTTTTAAATCGTGAAAATCAATTTGGAACACTGTTTTATTATACGATTATATTATTATTAGCTAGTGGAGCAGTTATTTTTGCTGTAACTAGATGGTTGGTTAGCCCAATCAAAAAGCTGTCTAAAGCTACTAAAGGGGTGGCTGATGGACATTTGATTGTTCCTGTAGTAGTTAGCAGTGAGGATGAGATCGGTCAGTTAACAAAAGATTTTAATACTATGACTGAGCGTTTGAGTACAACGATGAAAGAACTGCATGAAGCGGTTGAACGTCAAGAAGTATTTGTCGGAAATTTTGCCCATGAATTAAAAACACCTCTGACGTCGATCATTGGTTATGGTGATATGTTACGTTCGAAACGTTTGAATGAAGAAGAAGTTATTGGCTATTCTAATTTGATTGTTGAAGAAGGAAGACGTCTTGAGGCAATGTCAATGAAACTGCTTGAATTGATTGTTTTGAAAAAACAGGATTTTAAAATGTATTGGGTTACAGCTGAGACATTTTTTCAAGGAATTGTAGATACTGTAGATTTATTGATGAAAGAGCAGCAAATTGAGTTTATTATTGAAATTGAGCCTGGAAAATTGTATATTGAACCAGATTTAATGAAGACAGTGTGTTTAAATTTACTTGATAATGCCCGTAAAGCAGTTGGACAAAACGGTAAAGTATATTTAAGAGGAAAGGTATTGGCAACAGGGTATCAGTTTGTTGTCAAAGATAATGGTTGTGGTATTGCAGCAACGGAATTGAGTAAAATTAAAGAAGCATTTTACATGGTTGATAAATCACGTTCACGAAGTGCTGGCGGGGCTGGGTTAGGTTTAGCGATATGTGAACAGATTATTGAACTGCATCATGCATCAATTAATTTTGAAAGTGTTTTGGGACAGGGAACTACTGTAACCGTTGTTTTAGAAGGAGTGAAAGTTGATGAGGTATAGTAAAAATATTATTAAATTTGCAGCTGCAATAATTTTGTTGATCATCATTCCGTTAGTTCCGTTAACAGTTTCTAAAATACAAGATGATAAATTAATTGAGCATCTTCAGGTCGAAAAAATAAAAAGTGATAATAATGAAATTCAAACAAGTAAGTTGACGGTCGCTGAAAAATTAGAGTTGATTGGTGACTATGAAAATAAGGAAAAAAATATTATTACTACGACACAAGTTCAAGATATGAGTGATGAAAATATTACGATAATCCGAACGATCATTAATGAGCAATTAGTTATATTGAAGAATCTTGGTATTTTAACTGATTTTAATTTTGACGGAAATTATGTGTGTTATAATTATACATTAAGACGCTATAGTAATGTGATTGATTCTAGTAAAAGTGTCAGTGTTTATCAGGTGAATTTTACGAATGAAGAAGGAATCTTTAATGCCACTATAGATGTTGATACGCACTTAATATATCAATATAATTATTATAATAAAAAATATATAGCAAGAAATTATGAAGTGATTTATACTTTTGGAACAGCATATCTTGGTTTGACTGAACAAGAAACTTATAAGTATTTATTCGGAATAATTGATAATCGCACCGATTCAGTAAGTGTTTCTAGTTATAATGATATTTATTGATACAACTTTGATGCTTCTTTGGTGATGTTTCTATGCATCTCTTTTATACACTTGAAAGTGTAAAAGAGATGTTTTTTTATTGAAAGGGGTAAGGTGAAGTGAAACAGATTAATAAAATGAAAGTGTTAGTAGTTACTTTGTTGATGATTGGGTTGGTTATGAGTTTATTTATTTTAGTTAACGATCAAGTTAATCAAAGTAATAATCAGCTGATAGCTGCTAATAAGGTTAAAACTAACCAAAATAAATCGGCTAATAGTGTGGTTAAAGATGAATTATTAACATTGGTTAATTTTGAAAATACGATACCTAAAGATTGGAAAGTTGATTTAGTGCAATTGAATAATGGGCAATCAGTCGATCGGCGAATTTACGATGATTTAATAGCAATGTTACAAGCGGCTAAAAGTGAGGGATTAAATCCATTGATTTGTTCTTCCTATCGGACAAATGAGAAGCAAGAACAACTTTATCAAAATAAAGTAAGTGAATATTTAAGTCAGGGATATTCAAAGGTGGAAGCTAGCGATAAAGCAGCTTTTTGGGTGGCAAGACCGGGAACTAGTGAACATCAGTTAGGTTTAGCAGTAGATATTGTTTCAACAAAAAATCAGCGCCTTGATCGTAGCCAGGAAAACACAGTTGAACAACAATGGCTAATCCAAAATAGTTGGAAGTATGGGTTTGTTTTGCGCTATCCGACTAATAAAAATAGTATTACAGGGGTAGGGTATGAACCATGGCATTATCGTTATGTTGGGAAAGAACACGCTAAAAAAATAAATGAGCTGGGTGTGTGTTTAGAAGAATATGTAAAATAAAGGAAAATGATAAAAGTTTATATTGAATTCACATCAGTGTATAATATTTATACGTGAGGTGATATAAGTGACAAAAAGATTTGAGTTTGATGATGATTTAGAGGAGTTAGATATAGATGAGCCAGAACAAGATGAAGCGGTGGAGGAGACGGGAAATAAAAAGCAACGTCGTCCAAAAACTAAGAAAAAGAAAGTAACAAAAACAAAGCGAAAAACAAAGACTAAAACTAAAGTGAAAAAGGAAAAACAAGGACGTTCTAAGTTTTCAACTTTTATTTTATCATTATTGATCTTGCTTATTATTACCGGAGCATGTGTTGGCGGTTATTTTGCTTATGAATATTACATAGATCAACAAAAGCAGATTGATAATTTGCAAGAGCAGTTAGATGATTCCAAGAAAGAAAATAATTCTACTAAGCAAAAAGAAAATAAGAATGATACTAAAAAAAAGGATAATCAACAAAGCGATGATGCTGGTACTGATGAACCTCCAGTTGAAGATAATACTTCGAATGGAAATACTTCTGATCAAGAAGGAACGAATGATACGAATAATGAAACTACCGAAATGCAATGAACTGTGAGCATATCGGTGGTTTTTTTCTTAACAAAGGCAAACAAGAAAAGAAACAAAAAAATTGCGAATTTTTTTAAAAATTACTTGCAATCATATTTTATTAATGTTATTATAGACAAGCAGTAGTCGTTAGGACCTCTGCTAAGAAGACAATGCGGGTGTAGTTCAATGGTAGAACTTCAGCCTTCCAAGCTGACTACGTGGGTTCGATTCCCATCACCCGCTCCATTGCTTGAATAGCTCAGTTGGTAGAGCAATCGGCTGTTAACCGATCGGTCGTAGGTTCGAGTCCTACTTCAAGCGCCATGGCCTGTTGGAGAAACGGTTAACTCACATGCCTTTCACGCATGCATTCACGGGTTCGAATCCCGTACAGGTCACCATTTGTAAGTTAGTCCAGGATATTTATCTTGGATTTTTATTTTGTTTAAAAAATAACTGATAAAAGAAAAAGAACCTAACACAAAATTGAACTAGGTTCTTTTAACAATTAATTAGTTATTATCATTTTTTAAACCGTCAATGATATTTAATTTCTTAATTTTTTGACTGCTGAAAGCAAGGGTGGTAAAAACAATTACAAAAATTGCAATAGTTATAATGATAAAACTATTGATTGGAACACTGAATGACCGCTCAAATATTGCAGCTAGATTTTCATATAAAAAGTACATGATGATAAAGCCTAGAGGCAAACTGTAAATTAGAGTTTTAATGCCATAGAATAGACTTTCAAAATAAATCATCTTATTAAATGCTCTTGGTGTCATTCCGATAGATTTTAACATTGAAAATTCTTTTGTTCTTAATGCCATACTAGTAGAAATCGTATTGATGATGTTTGCGATACTGATTAAACCGATTAAAATGATAAAGCCATATGTGAAGATGTTAATGATTAAAATAAGCTGGTTTGCCTGCTTGATATCTTCACTTAGGTTAAAGCTGTATAGTGATTCTTCAGGATAATTATCGGTAATTTCTTTGATTTCTTTTAAAACTGCTTCATTATTATTACTCGTATAATAAATATTAGTATTATTTGAGTTTAATTGATATTGATTAATTAATTGGTTAAAAGTATCATTGCTGACTAAAAGATTTAGTGAGTAGTGAGTTTCGTGAGGAGTTTGCCCAAGTAAATACTGATTAGTATATTTAATTTTATTTAAAGTAATTTCAATTTCATCACCATTGTTATTAAATGTAGTTCCGATTAAGTGATCAAGATTTTCTTTTAAGATATCAGTTTGCTTATACTTCCGATTTAATTTAATATTATTTTCTTTGTTGATTAGAATTTGATTTTGAAGTTCTTTATTTAAATTAGGGATACTATCTAAATATTCTTGATTATAAGTAACTAAATTAAGATCAAGGAAATAAGTATTTCCATAGTTTTGTTCATTTTCTGTTAGAAATGATAATAATTCAGGATTAATATTATCTAAACTAGTTTCTAAATTTAATGATGTTTCTTTAGCAACAGCAATTTGAGTCGTATTTTTTAGATGGGCTAATTCGTTAATCAGTTCTTGATTTTGTGAATTGATATTAATATAGCCATCATAGTTGATATTGATTGAAGTCATATCATATGATTCTTTAAGATAATAAGTAAATCCAGAAGCGGTTAAAAAGAGGATAGAACTAATGATTAATGAAAATAGGGTGATTCGATAACGGTTTTTATTACGCTTAATATTTTTCATCGCTAAATCACCTTCAAAGCCAAATATTCGGCGAGTAAGGAAACTTGTTTTAATATTTCGCACCTTGATTTTAGTATCTTGTTGATTAGTGATTGCTGCAATCGGCGAAATCTTACTAGCGTGATAAGCTGGGATAATACTGGAGATAAAAATTGTGATAATTGCGCAAATAACAGCTATCAAGATACCTTTAAATGAAATTGCTAAAGGAAATCCGATTTCTTGTCCAAGATTAGCTAAGATTGGATTGATGACTTTAAAGGTAACAGCCATTCCTCCAACTCCTGCTATCACACCTAATATAATAGCAATAATGCCAACTACTAAGCCTTCAAAATAAACAGATTGTTTTTTTTGTCGTTTTGTTGCTCCGATACTTGATAAAGTTCCAAGATAACGACTGCGTTCATTTAAGGAAATTGCAAAAGCATTATAAATCAAACCAATAGAACCAATCATGATAATGACAACAACAATGCCAACGGCTGTCATCATTGCTTGGTTAAAACCATCATTATTACTGATTCCGTAATAATAAAGAAGATTTTGATGATAACTAATATCTCCACTGTCTATTCCTAATGATTGTGCGGTATTTGAGCCGTTATCAAAAATATCATTGTCGACATGATTAAGGGTTAAATACATTTTGCTGCTTATAATGCTACTGCTGTTAGCGGTATAAAAGGAATTATAATACGATGCTTGATCGAGGTAAGTAGATTGATAAATACCGACAACTTTAAATGTTTTGACTGGTAGGGCAGCAGTAGATTCTAGTTGTTCGGTTTCAATAAATTTATCAGAAATTTGTGTTGCTCCAGTTTTAACAGTAATTTCGTCACCGACCTTTACACCATTTTGAGTTTGATAATACTTTGAAATAATGATTTCATTACTATTTGCTGGATAGTTTCCTTTCAGTAGTTTTATTTCTTTGGAGTAATTGTCTAATTGATTTAGTTCAATGAAAATAGGATTGTTTTCATCAATTAATAAAGTATCAATTTTTTGGAACAAGACACTATTTTGATATGCATCATCATTTTTTAAGCTGTCGATCTGTTGTGAGGTGAGGTTATCATAAGCAACATGCCAGCTTCCATCATAACTAGATACCTCAAGGCGCATCATTTCCATAAATGAGGTTACGAATGTAGTTACTGCGGTAAACATTGCGACTGATATGATGATTCCGACAATGGTTACAACGGTTCTTTTTTTGTTGGCTAATAATTGTTTTAGAGTAAGTTTATTAATAATATGCATCTTAGCCACCTCGCTTTAAATCACTGATTATTTTGCCATCTTTGATAGTGATTACTCGGTTGGCAAGTTTAGCGATATTATTATCATGTGTAATAATAATGATTGTTTGATGATATTTTTCATTTGCTTCTTTTAAAAGACGTATGATTTCATCACTGTTTTTACTATCTAGATTGCCGGTTGGCTCGTCAGCAAGAACTAATGAAGGTTGATTAATTAAAGCCCGAGCGATTGAAACTCTTTGTTGTTGACCGCCGGATAGTTGATTGGGCAAATGTTTGAGACGATTGCTTAAGCCAAGTTGTTCGATAAGGGTATTAAATCGTTTCTGATCAACTTTTTGGTGTGCTAACTGTAAGGGAAGGGTTATGTTTTCTTTAACATTTAAAACGGGAATCAAATTATAAAACTGATAAATTAAGCCAATCTCATTACGCCTAAAAATAGCTAAATCATTTTCGTTGAGTGTATAAATATCAGTATTATTAATAATTACTTTACCGCTGCTTGGATGATCAACACCACCGATTTGATGCAATAGGGTACTTTTTCCACTGCCACTAGCACCAATAATAGCGATGAATTCACCTATTTCAACATCAAAAGAGACATTATCAAGGGCAATGACATGGTTATTTTCATCTCCATATATTTTAGACAAATTTTTTACACTTAATATATTCATATATTTCTCCTAACTGTATCATTGTTTATAGTACAGTTAGATAATAGCACAGAGATAACTGTATTACAATAGATAATACAGTTTAAATTAAAAATATCACTAACATTATTTTGTTAGTGATATGTGAGTCAAGCCGATAGCGTGATCATTTAAAATTCCTGCAATATATGTCAATAGTTGCCGTTGGGCTGTTGTGTAGACATCATAGAATGAATTAATATGGAATAATCTAAATGAGTCTCCTTCATAATTTAACATCCAATGAATAGATTCAATAAAACTGCCATGAAATTGTGGTTTTTGAACAATTGGATGATAGCTGGAAGTATTTTCTTCTTGATAAATACGATCGAGCATATTGGCATTATTTTTACAATCGGCGGAAAAATTCAAAATACGTGTTTTAGTTGGATCATCGGGAGCGATTGTTGCAATCAGATCATAATTTGCTGCAGCAAAAAGCTGATTATAAATTAAATTTTTAATTACGGTATTATCCATTTTATCACCTGCTTTAATATATGCACAAAAATAAAAAAGATAACCAATCTGTTACAATTGATTATCTTGATATTTATCACGTGTTAATTCAAAAAGCTCGAGGTCTAAAAATTCACCACGTTTGTAAGCGTGTTTTTTTAATGTTACGAGGTATTCGAAATTATTTGCAAGCAGAACTTTTCTACTGCCGATATTACGACTGAAAATCTCTGCTTTAATAATCTTAGTATCGTAATTATCAAATATATATTTAATAATCATTTTTACTGCTTTTTTCATTATACCTTGATGCCAATAAGGCTCTCCAAGCCAATAACCAATTTCAGCTAGGTGGCTATAAATGTCTTCACCAAAAGTAATAGAAATTGCTCCTGCGAATAATCCGTCGACAATAATAGCATATTCGATTAGGTTATTATTACTGTTTTGAGTAATAAAGTTTAAATAATTTTGAGCGTCTTGTGGTGTATAAGGATAAGGAAAAATATCTTTTAAGTTTGCAGAAACTTGAGGGTTGTTTGCCAAAGCGGCTAAGGCAGATTGATCACTTAGCTGGTAAGGTCTTAATCGTAAATCCATTATGGTAAAGGTTTATCCTCTGCAGTATAAATAGCATACCATTCTTCACGAGTTAATTTAACCTCAACTCCTTTAATAGTATCAAGCATATTTTTTATACTAGTTGTTCCGGCAATTGGCTGCATCTGTGCCGGGTGACGCAAGATCCAGGCTGTTACAATTGCTACCTTTGAAACGTTATACTTATCAGCAAGTTTATCTAGCTGTTCGTTTAGTTTAGGATATTTAGGGTTATCAATAAAAGTATCTTCGCTTAATGAAGATCGTATCGTTGACCATGGCTGAATCGTAATGTCATTTAATCGGCAGTAGTTTAAAATATCGCCATCATGGTCAATTCCTTCATCCATATTGGCATAGATACCGCTATCGATCATTTGAGCGTGTGCCGGACCAAATTGTAATTGATTAATAATGATTGGCTGTTTACAATATTTTTTTAGTAACTCGATCTGACCGGGATTTTGGTTTGAAACACCAAAATATCTTACTTTTCCTGCTTGATATAATTCATCGAAAGCTTCACTAACTTCTTGAGGGTCCATTAGGGCATCTGGACGATGTAGTAATAAAATATCTAAGTAATCTGTCTGCAATCTTGATAAGATACTATCGACACTTGCTAAAATATACTCTTTAGAAAAATCAAAACAAATTCCAGGGCGAATCCCGCATTTTGATTGAATAATCATTTCTTTTCTTAATTCAGGATGTTTTTGTAATACTTTACCGAATAATTCTTCTGATTTTCCACCACCATAAATATCAGCATGATCAAAGAAGTTAATACCAGCTTTTAATGATTCTAATACCAGGTTTTCAACTTCTTCGGGAGTTTTTGATGCGATGCGCATACAACCAAGCGCTACTTTCGAAACCTTTAAATTGGTTTGTGGTAAATTATAATATTCCATTTTATTTCCTCCTTATATAGATACATTTGATTATATCATGATTGTAAAAATCATGGTATACTATATCCAAGGTTAGGTGATAATATGAATGTAAAATTAAAGATTTTTTGTGGCTTTTTAAGTGGTGTAATTATAGGATTTATCTTTTCACCAGTTAAACACGGTGTAAATGTCAGAGTTTGTAATAATGGTAATCATGATCGAGGTGAAGGATAATGTCATATCAAGTTATTAAAATGATTGTTTATGTAGTTTCGGTGATGCTGTCAATGTGGTCTTTAAGTTGTTTTAATTTTGATAATGTAATTCGTAAAGCAAAGGTAAGAGAATTTTATTTATTCTTTTTAATTGCTTCATTATGTTTAGGATATTTATTAGGTTCTTTTATTTTAGAATTTACAACGATTCATTTTTAACATATTTTTAAATCTCTTCCATATAATTATGTGAGGTAATTATATGAAAGAGATAAGTGTTAAATTGGGAGTCGTTTTTTTAATTGCAGTAATCTTTTTATCAATTAATGTTGGGGTAAAAAAAGATGAAACAATCAAAGGTACAGAGACTAAAGAAAAAAAAGAAGAAAAAGAGGAAAAAGCAGTTCAAGTAGCAGTAACAATTGATAATAACGTTAATTATATCGATTTAGATGATTATCTTTTAGGAGTCGTTGCAGGAGAAATGCCGGCAAAATTTGAAACAGAAGCATTAAAAGCGCAAGTTGTCGCGAGTCGGACTTTTGTTTACAATCGCAATTTAAGCGTTGATAATACTACTAATAGTCAAGTTTATTTGACTGAGGATAAAATGCGGGAAAACTGGGGTGATAAGTATGATGAGTATCATCAAAAAATTGTTGCGGCTATCAATGATACTAACGATGAAGTAATGAAATATGAGGGAAAATATATTACAGCAATGTTTTTTTCTTCAAGTAATGGCTATACTGAAAATGTAGAAGATTATTTTGATTCGAGTGCTTTGCCTTATTTGCGAAGTGTTGACTGTCATTGGGATTTATCGATTGATCCAACTAATAGTCGGTCAAAAACTTTTACTAAACAAGAACTAAAAGAAAAATTTAATTGTGATAGCTTAGACTTTAATATTATTGCGTATAAAAAAAGTGGACGTGTTGGAACCCTTAGTGTTGGTGGAAAAAATTATAGCGGACGCAAAGTTCGCGAGATCCTTGGATTAGCTTCAAGTTGTTTTACGATCAAATATGAAAATGGTAAATATACATTTAATACGCTCGGTAGCGGTCATGGAGTTGGGATGAGTCAATACGGTGCTCAGGGAATGGCTCTCGAGGGAGCTAGTTATAAAGAAATTTTAAATCATTTTTATACAAATGTTGAAATTGTAAATAATTAGTATAAACCTGATTTTAGTGGAAACACTACAAATGAGGTGAAACAATGAAACTATTTATGAAAAGAAATCGACGGGTTTTAGTCTTTACAACGGTAGTGATGTTATTTTTAGTCGGAGTAGGGGTAATTCAGTTAGTCGTAAATCAATATCGTCCGCTTAAAGACACTGCGGTTGTAAAAGTGGAAGATAATAAAGATAAAGATACTGACAAAGAGGATCCCCAAGCACCAGCAGAAAAAATGGTAAAGCCGGTTGGTGATGACATTAAAATCGTAAAAAAATTTTATGATTCAAGTTTAAGTGATGAAGAATTAGAAAAAGCATTAGTTTATTTTGAAGGTGTTTATCGCCCTAATCTAGGTATTGATTTTTCAAAAGACAATAAAGCTTTTGAAGTAACTGCGGCCTTTTCGGGAACAGTAACTAAGAAAGATAATGATGCACTGTTAGGTTGGATTGTAACGGTAACTAACGAAACTGGTGTCTCTGCAACTTACCAATCTTTAAGTGAAGTAAATGTTGAAAAAGATGCGGTGATTAAACAGGGTGATAAGATTGGAACTAGTGGTGAAAACGTCTATGAATCTGAATTAAAGAACCACTTACACTTTATTTTAGAGAAGGACAATCAAGCATTAAACCCCGAAAAATATTTTAATCAAGAGGTCTCAAAAATAGCGGTATAATCAACCAAATAGTGATAATTAAAAAAATTATCGCTATTTGGTTTTTTGCCTTGTAAATATCTAAATTCATGGTACAATAGTTAAGAAAAAATAAGGAGGACGAATGATGGCATTATCAAAAGAAATTGGTATCGATTTAGGTACTGCAAATATTTTAATTTATGTCAAAGGTGAAGGTATTGTTGTAAATGAACCTTCTGTAGTAGCGATAGATGATGAAACAAAAAAACCTTTAGCTGTGGGTCAAGAAGCTAAAGATATGTTAGGAAAAACACCAGGAAGAGTAAAAGCAATCCGTCCATTAAAAGATGGAGTTATTGCTGATTTTAGAATTACTGAAATCTTAATTACTCATTTTATTAATAAATTAAACTTGAAAGGGATTTTTTCAAGACCAACGATCTTAATTTGTTGTCCATCAAATATTACATCAATTGAAAAAAGTGCAATCAAAGATGTGGCTGAAAGATGTGGGGCTAAACGTGTTTTTATTGAAGAAGAACCAAAAGTAGCTGCAGTTGGAGCAGGGCTTGAAATCTCTAAACCAACAGGAAATATGGTAATCGATATCGGTGGGGGAACTACTGACATCGCAGTATTATCATTAGGTGATATTGTTACTAGCAGTTCTTTAAAAGTTGCTGGTGATGTAATGGATGAAGATATTATTAAATTTGTTAAAGATAAATATAAGTTATTGATTGGTGATCGCACTGCTGAACAAATCAAAATGGAAATTGGAATTGCAATCAAAGGAATCAGCGAAGAAACATTTGAAGTTAGAGGACGTGACTTAGTTACAGGATTACCTCATACAATCACTCTTACAGCTGATGAAACAGAATTAGCATTACGTGAAACTTGCCAAACAATCGTTAGAGAAACTAAGCATGTCTTAGAACAAACACCTCCAGAATTAGCTGCTGATATTATGTCACGTGGTATCTTCTTAACAGGTGGAGGCGCTTTATTAACAGGATTAGATCATTTATTAGAAAATGAGCTTGGGGTACCAGTATTTGTAGCTGATGACGCTTTAAACTGTGTAGCAAATGGTTGTGGTGTCATGTTAGAAAATACTCACTATGTAAAATAATTTTAAGGATATGGAAACATATCCTTTTTTTGTACTGAAAAGTCATTTCAAGAAATACGTTTCATAGATATGAAATGCTGAAACGCAGTACCTAAATGACTTTGGAAGATTGTTTTAAGTTTATTTCTTGTTAAAATTTGAATATAGAAATAAATGGAGGGAAGAGCAATGGTACATAGAGTTAAACAGATTAGTATAGTGGTATTAAGTATGTTGGTTTTGTTGAGTACTTTGATCGTTGGGACTTATGCAAAAGCAACTAATTTGGTATCAAATGGTGATTTTAGTCAAGGAACTAATTATTGGAGTATGAATCAAAGTGATGGTTCGTTAGCAATGATGTCGAGTGATAATCATTCTTTAAAGGTACAGATTGAAAAGGTCAATAGTGATGACTATTGGTGGTCCTTAACACTCAAGCAGGATAATATTGCCTTATCAGCAAATAAAAAATATCAGTTATCATTTGACGTAGAGGCATCAATGAGTGGAGATATTAGTTTGGATATTGAAAGCACAAGCGATTATAATAAAAAATACTTAGATCGTCAAATGATAGCGGTTAGTAATCAAAAGAAAACATATACATTTGATTTTGAAAAGAAAGACGATGATGCTGTCACTTTAGTTTATCATCTTGCTAAAGGCGATGGAATCAGTGATTTTAGTAATCAAATAATCAAGCTTTCTAATGTTACAATTATTGAAATTGGCGATATTGAAATCCAAAAAGCAGGTGATTGGTATTTAAATGAAGGAGATGGAGCGAACGGTAAATTGTCAGGTGAGCCAAATGATCTTAAGGTTAAAGTTACTAGTATTAATCAAGAAAACTATTGGTGGGCTTTATCTTTAAAAAAGGAGAATTTAGCATTAAGTGGAAATAAGATTTATAAAATAGTTTTTGATGCTAAAGCTTCAAAAGCTGGAACAATTGGTATTGATATTGAAAAATCAGCAGATTATAATGTCAAATATTTAGATAAACAGAATTTTGATTTAACTACTACGAGTAAAGAGTACAGTTTTAATTTTATAAAAAAAGATAATGATGATGTTTCAATTGTATTTTTATTAAATGAAGGAGATGGAATTAGTAATTTCAAGGATGAGACTATTAATATTAGAAATGTTCGTATAGAGGAAGTTAATGATTTAGGTGATGAATATGTTGTAAATGGTGATTTTGAGACAAATACAACAAGTGGCTGGAATACGTATAACAGTAATGGTTCAAATTTGAAGATCAATGCAGTAAATCAACAATTAGAAGTAACTTTTCCAAACTCAAATGGCAGTAACTATTGGGATTGTCAATTGTTTCAAGGAGATATTCTTTTAGATAATGGAATCTATCGTTTATCTTATGATTTAAAAGGCAGTAAAGCTGGGACTATTTACTTTGATGTTGAGGATACTGGTGATTACGCAACAAAATATTACCCAGAAACAATGGTTGATTTCACAAAAGATGTTCAAACATATAATTTTGAGTTTGAGATTAATGCTGATAATTTATTAGGGACTCAAAAAAATGCTAAGATCCAGTTTAATTTAGGTCCCAATGAACATTGTGACAGCTTGGCTGGAGAAACTTTATATTTTGATAATATCAAGATAGAGAAAATTGGTTCTGGTGCAGGAACTGGTGAATTACAAACGACTAATGTGACTTTTGATGGAAATGATGTTTTAGTTAATAATTTTAAAGGTTTAGGTGTTCAATGGGATCCTTATGTTGTTCACCCTTTAACTGATGAAGAGTGGCAAACAGTGACTAAGCGGGTAGATTTCTTAAATCCAGCTTTTGTTAGATGCATGATCTACGCTAATACATATTGCGAAGGTTTTGATGATGAGGGAAATCCTATTTATGATTTTGATAGTTTGGCAAATCAGGCATTGATTAGAGAATTAGATTATTTAGAAAGTAGAGATATTGAAGTAGTTTTAGGTGAATGGGAGACACCAGGTCGTTTTGGTGGTGAATTCGAAGGAATTACTGTTGATGATCCACGCTGGGCAAGCATTATTGGCGGATTTTTAGATTATTTAATTAACCAAAAAGGTTATACATGTATTAAATATTTTAACTATGTAAATGAAGCTAATAGTGATTGGTCATATTGCGGTGATTTTGATAAATGGCAAACAGGAATTAATTATCTTCATACTGAATTAGATAAATATGGATTAAATGAAAAAATAAAAATTACGGGACCTGATACTGTATGGGATAGTGATAATACTTGGTTAAAAGAGATTAATTCAAATCAAGATTTAGATGCTAAAATAGGGCTATATGATACTCATATGTATCCAACAATTGATGAAATTACAAATGGTACTATTGAAGAAATGGTAGCGGAACAACGCAGTTGTGTGACGGGAAAAGACTTTTATATGACTGAAATCGGAATGGTTACTGGCAAAAGTGATGGGGATTCACAACCATATACTAAAGAATTTAGTTATGGAGTTATTATGGCTGATGCCGCAAGTCAAGTTATGCGTGGTGGTTTTTCTGGTTTAGCAATTTGGGATTTAGATGATGCTATGCATGATCAGCAAAATGGATTTCCCATTACAGATATTCGTTCTTTAAAACAGTGGGGATTTTGGAATTCTGTTGCTGGACGAGTTTTTAATCAACCAGAAGAAGAAGAGATACGACCATTCTTTTATACTTGGTCATTAATGGCAAATTTATTCCCACGTAATAGCAAGATCATTGGTTCAACAGCAAATAAAGAATTAAATGGTCTTCGAACAGTTGGGATGGAAAAAGATGGTCAAATGACATATATGATTGTCAACGATTCAAACAGTCCCAAAGAAGTAACCATTGATGTTAAAAATCTTAATGCTAATAACTTAAAATTATTCAAATATGACTATTTTGATAATGATCGTAAGGTCGATAGTAATGGTTATCCGGTCGCTAGTAAGGTACTTGAAAATGTCAATCTTGAAGAAGGATATGAAGTTTCTTTACCATCTGGTGGTGTGGTGATGCTCTCAACTATTGATATTGAAGATGCTAAAAAGGAATTAGTTGATCAAAACGATTCTAAACAAGATAATGAAAACAAAAATGAGGTAGCAATCAAGACAGGTGATGATTTAAAGGCTGCTGGATTTATGATTTCTGGATTACTTGCTACGGCATTTATCTATGGCATGAAGAAAAAAGGATAGTAGTGATAAGCAAACCAAATTTGGTTTGCTTTCATTTTTATGAAATGCTATTTCATTTTAAGTGAATTAAAAATATTATATTTTGAAAAGCTATTCCAATTGTTTATGTAAGGGTTTACATTATTGATTGATTGATTGATTAAAAATAAGATTATGGAGAGCAAATAAAAAGGATATGGAGGAAAGGTAATATGAAGGGAATGCATAAACATGCGATAGCTTTATTGTTGAGTGCATCATTGCTGCAGTCTAACGTAATGCCCCTATGGGCCAATACTGCACCGTCAGTTCGGGAAACAAATCAAGTAGACGAACTAGATGATTTTTCTAAAGTCTTAAATCATAGTGACGGGTGGCAAACAGTCATTGATGAGCCAAATAATTTTTTTGGTGATTCAAGTCGCTTGATTAGGACAGAAGATAGTGCGCAATATTTGGTTTATCAATTAGATAATCTAACAGATTTTAAAGTTAGAATGCATAGTTATTTAAGAAATCTGCGTTATCTCGTAAATATTTATCAGTCTAATGACTTAAGCAGCTGGGAAGCAGTAGACTATACTATTACCAGCGCTAAAACTAGTGATTCAGCTTTTTGGGGTACATTTGATCTTATGCCTAAGAATATTTTAGATGGGAAGAACAAATATTTAAAAATAGAAATAAAGAATAATGAAAATGCTGATCAAACAAAAACAGTAAAAGGCAGTGATGAAGTTAATTTTCTTAAAGCTGTTCAAATTGGTAAAGTAGAGTTGACGGATAGTAAAGCTGGATTAATTACTAATACAAATACTGATTTAAAAACAATTAAGTTAGAAGGATTTGATGATAGCAAGACTTCTACATTAAAAATATCAGAAAATAAAACAATAAAATTAATTAATCCAACAATTTATGATGTAAAGATTGAAAGTAGTAATCCTAAAGTCGTAAAATATGAAAATAATCAGATTATTGGTGTTAGTAATGGAACTGCTTATTTGAAAGGGATAGTACCCGGGGAGCTTGAAGTATTTAGGTATGAAATAAAGATTGGAACTGGTGAAAATTTGGATATTTCACCTAAGTATACTAAACCAGCTGATGATACAGGTGATAGCCGTTATATTAAACAAGGAAATGGTGAAGAAACAGATAATCTTATTACTGTTGATCCTGATAATATTATTGTAAAAGATTATATGGGTGGAGCCATGGAACTTGAGATGATTGAATGGTTTGATATGGATGATGCTCGTTGGGAACGTTATTTTCAAAGAATTCAATATATGGAGTTAGGCTTTGTCAGATGTATGTTAGCAGCTTATTGGTATTGTACAGGATTTGATGATCATAATAATCCTATTTATGTTTGGGATTGTTTGAACGAAGATGGTAGTCCAAAATATTATTCTCGTGATGGTTATCCAATTGACCCATTAGGAAATAACATTGAACCGAATATCAAAAGGATGAAACGTTTATATCAATTGTTTGATTTCTTTAAAAAGAATAATATTACTGTAATGACAGGTGAATGGCAATATCCTGAAGCAGCAGAATGGTATTATGTGCCAGGTGAAAATTTAAAACAATATAATTTAACTTTAGATGATCCCCGTTATGCTCAAATTGCAGCGGATTTTATTGAACATATGGTAAAGGATAAAAATTATACTTGTATTGAACAATATGATTTAGGTAATGAGGTAAATATAAATCCTGGATCATATCAGTATGATAAATGGAAACAAGCAAATTTAAATCTTTATGATCAGTTAAAGCAAAGAGGTTTAGAAAAGACAATTTCGTTGACACCGGACCTAAGTTACTGGTTAGATTTATGGTATAACCAAAGTATTGCTGATCTTCATGATGTTTTCGAACAGTATGAATTCCATTGGTATGTAAATGAAGTTAATTTAAAAAATGGAGTTTTTGAAAATGAAATGCGAATGTTAGTTAATAATGCCGCTGGTCAGGATAATCCTGATAAAAAGGTCTATATGGGTGAAGTCGGAATGCGCGATTATTTGAATAATGTTGATCAAGTAACAAATATAGACAGCTTTGAATATGGATTATGGATGGCTAATATTCTTGTACAAGGAACAAGGGCGGGAATGTCTGGATTAACAGCCTGGTCACTAGATGATTCTGTGCATATTAATGGTCCAATGACTTATGATTATTCAGTAGATCAAAAATCATTGATGAAAGTCTGGGGACTATGGAATTCACTAGGTGAATATCGGGGAGTATCGGAGGATATACGACCATGGTATGTACCTTGGGCATTAGCAAGTAAATTTATGCCTAAAGGGTCACAAATAATTTACACTAGTCCAACTGAACAGCAAGTGTATTCAACGGCTGCCATCAATGGAGATGATTTAACAATATCCGTAGTAAATCATTCAGGTAAAGAACAGCAAGTGTTGGTAAAAATTCCTGAGGCGACTAAAAAAGTGGATTTAAGTGTTTATGCTTATTTTAAAGATGATTTAAATCAAGATGAAAACGGATATCCTGTTCGTTCTGATTTTAAAAAGAATCTTGATTTGCAGGAAGGTATTGTTTTAACTTTACCAGCTGATGGTAATCTGGTTTTAACTACTATGGAGGGTGAAAATAAGTTCAATAGTAAGGATAGCGGATATTTTAGTGACTCAATGCAGTCATTACAAAATACGGTTGATTATCAAAATATTGGCTTTAACTCATATGAAAAACATCCTAATAATGCTCAAAATCGAATTAATATGAATCAGGATATTTTTGGGGATGTGACAAGGATTAATCGTGCCGGCAAAGATAAAGCTTCTTTGGTATATCAAAGGGCTGAAGGAATTAAAAATTTTAGAATTCATAGTTATGTTAAAGGAGCAGTTGGAAGTAATTTTAAAGTTTATGGTTCGAATGATAAAAATGAATGGACAGAAATAAAAATAAATGAAATAGAGAAGTATTCACTAACTAAGGGATGGAAATTTGCAGTATTAACTCCAGAGTCAGAAATCGAATATAAATATATAAAAATTGAGTTAGGAAACGAGGTATCAAGTACAGATATTCAAGTTGGAAAAGTAGAGTTAACGAATCAAAGTGAATTCAGTGAACCGCTCAAATTAGAAATACCTGATGATGCTCAAAGTAGTGAATATAAAGAAATTATGAAAGATGTTCAACTTGCTACAAATGATATAATGAGCATTTATTCAATAAGCGGCTTTGAAAATTTACCTGAAAATTGTACGTTAAAGAGCAGTGATGAAAATATTGTTAAAATTACTGATATGTCATTTAAGGCAGTTAATTCAGGTAGTGCTTTAGTTAATGTTTATAGAGATGGAAAAATAATTGGAAGTATCATTGTCAATGTATATGCTTTCCATGATTCTGTTGAAGATGGTAATGGATTAGTATATCAGCTTAATAATATGAAGTATGATTTAATGGCAGATGCTAATGATACAACATTTTCACGAACTAATGATGGAGGAAATGTAATTTATAAGTTAGCGGGTATTAAGGATTTTTCAATTAGAGGATATGTGGCAGATAGTAATGATAAATTGTTTGAACAAATTAAAATTTACGCTTCCAAAGATGGAAATACTTGGGAAAGTATAGAAATCAAAGTAGACGGTATAAATGCTTTAAGCAATCCATATTGGCATTATGCAAATATTATTCCTCAAGAAGCAATTACTAAGGATTATGATTATTTAAAGATTGCTATTGAAGGAACATTAACAGATCATTGGAAGATTCAAGTTGGCGATGTACGTATTCAAGACAAACCATTTAATTCTGTTGTTAATAAAATTGAATTAGCAAATCAAGATTTGAAATTAGCAGTTGGAAATAGCCAAATAATTGGGGCTAAGGTTTATCCAGAAGCAGTATTCCCATTTAAAGTTATTTTTGATGCTGCTGATAATGAGATTGTTTCTGTTGATAAAGATGGTTTAGTAACTGGGCTTAAAGCTGGTAAAACAACAGTTCGTGTTTATTCTCAGGATAATCCAGAAATTTATCAAGACTGTACGATTGAAGTTACAGAAGTGATTGACAGTTCAAAGGAAATTGCAGATAGTATTAAGGAGTTAACGATTATTAATAATCAAATCGTTTTACCGGTTGTTGAAGGTTATGAAATTACAATTAAAAGCTCAAGTATCCCTAATATCATCGATTTAGATGGTAAAGTAACACCAAGTAATCAGGATGAACAAGTAGCATTGGTCTTAGCAGTAAAGAATAAGGCTACGAATGTAGTATCTGATACCGCAAATATTATTGTAATTGTTGCTAAAAAAGATGAAACAGTTATGATTGAATTTGATATTACTGATGTTGTTTTAAAAGTTTATCAAGAATTTGATCCACTAGCAGATATTAAAGTATTTGAAAATGATACAGATATTACAAAGAATGTACGGATCATAAGTAATAATGTTGATTTAAACCATCATGGTAAATATTTTGTTACATATGAAGTAACTGATAGTAAAAATATTACGCATAGCCATACTCGCAATGTTGAGGTTAGAGGAATTAAATCAATCAGCTGTCCAGAGTATCAAGTTGATCTTACTAGTTTGAAGGACCTGGACCCAGATGTATTTTTAAATATTGTTAAAGTAGATAAACAAGTTATTTTAGATAAGCTCAATAGCAAATTAACTGATGACCAAACAATTATTAGCTGTTATGATTTGGCAATGATGTTAAATAACAAAGAATATGTACTGACCGATAATCAATTAACGATTGTATGGAATGTTACATCAAAGATGCAGGGATTCAAAGTTCTGATGCTAGATAAGGATGGAAATGTAGTTGAGGTTCCAATGACTGTTAATGGTAAGGAAATTACTTTTATGGTTGAACAGTTAGGTACTTTTGCAATAGTTGGTGAACAAAAAGTAGAAACAAAAGAACCTGATGAAAATAAGCCAGAAAATAAGGTTGAAACAGCAGTTAAAACTGGTGATGAAGTTTATTATGCGGAATATGCTGTGTTAGGATTATTGGCACTATCATTAGTTTATGGAATGAAAAAAAGAGGATAAAACAAAACCCAAGCTTATTGAAAAAAAGTAAGCTTGGGTTATTTTATTTGTTTAATATGTCGATGGTCGATAATATGATCGGTTTCAAGTTTTAATTCTAGATTTTCATCATAGTGTCGAGCAAATAGGCAGCTATAGATAATATCAAGCATGATATGGATGGAAATCGTTGAACCAAAAGTAGAAACTTTTGAATAAATTCGTTCTCGAGAATCTAAGAATAAAACATAGTCACATAGTTTTGAAAGGCGGCTTTCTCCAAATGAAGTAATTGCAATCATCGGAACCTTACGGCGTTTCAATAGTTCTGCGGCAGCGATTACTTCGTTAGTTTCACCAGAATATGAAATTAAAATGGCACAATGATCCTTATTTGATTGGGCAGCTTGAAATAGTTGTTCATTGACCATTGGTGCAATCTGAACATTTTTTCCGATTCGAAACATCTTATATTGAAAATCAGAGGCAATTCTAAGTGGACCTGAGACACCATAAATATCAATAACTTTAGTTTGATCGAGCATAATAATGATTTTTGCTAAGATATCATTGTCAATATTATTTACAGTAAGGTTGATTGAATCTTTAGCTAGTGTTGCAATGCTGTGTTTGATTGTATGGATCGTATCTCTTTTTTTAAAAGGAAAATTCGGATTTGTTTCACTATTTCTATCAAACGTATATTGTAACTGAGCTGATAATGCAATTTTAAAATCATTATATCCTTTATACTCTAATTTTTGACATAGTCTAGTTATTGTAGCGGGCGAAGTATACGTTGCTTTAGCTAACTGAGAAGTAGACATATTTAAAACATCGGGTCCATTTTTTAAAATATATGTTGCGATTAATTTTTCGGAAGTTGAGAAGTCAACGGCCATTTCTAGTTTTCTTAGTAGACTCATTTTTATCACCAATTTTAGTATACCATTTTTTTATTATTAAGTTTAATTATTTAGTTAGATAAATCAAAAAATTGCTTTTTTTCATAAATATGAAATGCTTTTTTAATCAAAATTGAATTTAATAATCACAATTTTTAATATTTAATTTTTTGGATAAGCGAAGAATTATATATTGCAAAACTTCTTGTTTCGTGTTTATGAAATATCATTTCATAAATTGCCCAATAAAATAATAAAAGTTTGAAAGGAGATTGCAACTATTTGTGTAAGTGTTTACAATCGTTGTTTAGACAATTAAACTAAAAGTATAAATAGAGATTAGTAAGGAGGAGAAAAATTTAATTAATTTATGAGGGAAAAATATAAAGGAGAAAGGAATATTATGAATAGGAAATTTAAGCGATTTTTGACTTCATTATTATCATTAGCGGTAGTTGCTAGTTCTGGAATTGGACCAGTAAAAGCCGTTGATAATACCCCTAAACTGGATTCAAAAGTTTATATTAACAGTGATAATGTATTAACTAAAGATTTTGAAGGATTTGGGGTACAATGGGATCCTAGTGATTTATTTGATTACACTGATGAACAATGGTCATCTTTTTATGAAAAAGCTAGCTTTTTAAGCCCTAATGTGATGCGGGTCATGCTCCATGATGGGGACAGTTATTGTATTGGCTTTGAAGACGATGGAACTCCGATTTATGATTGGGAGTCTGTTATGATGAAGCGTGTTTATAAAATTTTAGATTTTGCTCAACAAAATGATATTCCAATCATGTTAGGTGAATGGAGAAGTATTAGTGAAAGAGGATATTTATCTTACGATGATCATGGAAAAATGGTAAATTGGAGTAGTCCTACATGGGCAAGGATGATTGGTGATTGTTTAGAGCATTTGATTGTTGATAAAGGTTATACTTGTATTAAATACTATAACATGATTAATGAACCAAATTATTATAAACGAGATCATGGTGATGTCACAAATGAATATGTATATGATCAATGGAAGCAGGCAATTACTAATTTAAGAAATGAAATGGACAGTTCTGGTATAGAAAAAATTGAAAATATCAAAATTGTAGGGCCGGATGTTTATGATTCACAAGAAGCTTGGATAAATCAAGCAACAAGTGATGAGATGAAAGATAAAATAGAATTAACAGAAGTGCATAGATATGCCCCACAAAGTGAGGTAGAAAGTGGACTTATTGAAAAGAAATTAAAGACTTGGAAAGAACAGGCTGAAAGTCTTGATCCTGAAGTTGCTGAGGAAGGATTTGCTTTGGGTGAAATGGGAATTTCAGGAACTGGTCCTGGAGATTCGCAATTGAATGCGAGAAAATACGATTATGGAGTGGATATTTTTGATTATGGTGTCCAAGCTATTCGTGCGGGATTAAAATTTGGTAGCGTATGGGGCTTTGAAGATAGTATGCATGTTCAGCATAATGATATTGTTAATAATTTCAAAGATCAATATGGACCTGCTGCAACAACAGAAGAAGGTAGAGATTATGTTGTCCATACGCCAACAGGAGATCCTTCAATTGATAATGATATCAAGATATGGGGATTTTGGAATGAACTTGGTGAAGAAATGGCAGCTCAAAATGCTGAGCATAATGTTACGGGAAGAGCTAATACAGTAAAAGCAAGTGATGAGAATCTAAAACCATGGTATTATACTTGGTCAATGTTATGCCGTTATTTTCCATCTGGAACAAAGATTCTTGAAACTACAGACAGTTATGTTGATCAGTTAAGAGTTACATCAGGAATTATTCCAGTTGCAGATGATAAAGGTGATATTAGTATTGCAGTTGTTAATAATTCATCATCCCAAAAAACATTAGAAGTAAATATGCCTAATGCAGCTAGTAAAGTTGATCTTAATCAATATTTCTATTATGATGGTGAAATTGATGGGAAAACTAGACCGGTCAATGAAAAGGGTCAATTGTTACAATATGACACAATTGAAAATGCTAATCTTAAGGATGGTGTTAATGTCACTTTACCAGCAAAATCATGTATGATCTTAACTTCTTTAGGATATGAGGGTGAAAGTCATCCAATGAGTTTTACAACTGGTCAAACAACTGATGTTGAAAAGGTTGAAATTTATGAAACTACTAATGCTAACCAATTAGAAGTTGGTAAGTCTTATCAATTAGCAGCTAATTATATTCCATCTATTTCAAAAGGTGAAATGGAATGGTCAGTTGTTGATTATTTTGGTAATGCTAGTGATAAAGCATTAATTGATGAAAATGGACTTTTAACAGTAAAAAAAGCTGGTCAATTTAAAGTGATTGGTAATTTAAAAGGAAAACCAGAAATACAGGATACATTAGTATTTAAGGCAACAAGTTCTAGTATTTTAGTTGATGAGTTAAATGATCTTGAAAATGGAGTTGCTTTATCTTATCAAGATATTATAAAAGATGATAATTCAGCTAATTTTAATGGTGATAAAACAGTTAAAAGAAGTGATAGTAATGCAAATGGTAAACCAGGAATTATTACATATCAAGCAAATAACATTTATGATTTTGAATTTAGTGCATATTCATTAAATAATAATCTTGATAAATCTGGAAATTTTGTAGTAGAAGTTTCTCAAAATGGTGATAGCTGGTCACCAGTTGAATGTGAGTTTATTCAAGGAAGTAAATTAAGTTCTGGCTGGTATCCATATACAATTAAAAATAAAGCGGTAATAAAAGATGATGGATATCAATATTTACGGGTAACGATCACAAGTAAGTCAGGTTATAAAACATATGATCCTCAATATGCTGGTGGATCAATATATTATGATTACCAGGGAGCATCACAAATCGATATTCAAAGTCATAATGAATTTATTGTTAAAGGACAAGAATTACAGTTTAAAGCAGAAGTACTTCCAAGTATTGCCAGCCAAGAAGTAAGCTGGAAAGTATTATCTCTTGAGGGAAAACCAACTGAACTTGCAACAATAAGTCCAGATGGGATATTGACTGCTAAGGCTAAAGGAGAAGTTGTCGTTGTAGCAACTGCTAAAGATACTGATGTTAGTGCTTATAGTCATATTAATATTATTAATGGTTATTTTGTAGATGAAATTGAAGATTTTAGTAAAATGTATCAATATGGTGAATTTGCTTTTGATGATCCTAAATCATCAAATTTCACTGATAAAACAAGGATTAAAAGATTATCAGATAGTAATCAAAGTATTGTTTATGCTTTAAGTGATATTGAAAAAGCTACTTTTGAAATCTATAAAAATGGTTCATTTGTAAATGATTCAGTAGATATTTATGCTTCTAGTGACGGATTAACTTATAATAAAGTAGAGAAAAATGTTGTAAATGCATGTAAAGCAGCTAGTTCAACTGAATATTATTTATATGAAGTATCGACTAAAGAGTTAGGTGATAATGTAAATTATATTAAGTTAGAATTGAAAAATGATGAAATAATTTATTGTCCAATGTTAGGAAAAACAAAGATTATTTATAATCCAATTGAAAATGTTGAAGTAACAAATGTTACTTTAGATCAAAAAGAGTTATCTATTAATGTAGGACAAAGCAAAACTTTAGTTAAAAAATTAGCACCATTATATGCAGATGAGCAATTAACTTGGTCAAGTCGTGACGAAGATATTGCAAGTGTAGATCAAAACGGTATCGTTACTGCTAAAAAGGTAGGGAGTACAATTATCTATGCAAAATATAATGATGAAATTTATGCTACGAGTGTGATTAATGTTCTTGGTGAAAATATGGCATTAAATAAAGATGTTAGTGCTTCAACAGAAACAAATCAATGGAATAAAAATCCAACAGGTAAACTGGTTAATGATGGTGATTATGATACACGCTGGGTTTCTAAAGATGGGACATCAATCACTAAAGAACAAATTACAATTGATTTAGGTGAAGTGACAACTGTTGATAATGTTAAACTTTATTGGGAATCAGCAAGAGCAACAGATTTTAATATTGAAGTGTCTACTGATGGTTCAAAATATGATATAGTTGAAAAATTACGTGATGAGGATAAAAATAAATTAACTAATGAGATTTCATTTGATCCGGTTGAAGCAAGATATGTAAGAATGCAGGGATTAACACCAGCAACTAAGTATGGTTATTCAATCTATGAATTTGAAATTTATAATAATTCAGATTTAAAATTAGCAAGTAGTGTTGAATTTAAAGAAATGTCATCAGAACTGTATCTTGGTGAAAATACAGCACTTGATGTAGTTGTAACTCCTGATGATGCAACATATCAGGATGCTTCATATACTTCAAGCAATGAGTTCGTTGTTGTTTGTAAAAACAATCAGATGATTGCTGTTGGTGAAGGAACAGCAACAATTACTGCCAATGTCAACGGTCAAAAAATAACTAAAGAAATTACTGTTGTTAAAGATAATGCCCGTAAGATTGCTCAGGAGCTGACATCATTAACTGTTGAAAATGGTCGTGTGGACTTCCCGACAGTTGACGGCTACAGCTTCAGTGTATTCAGTTCTGATCTGGAAAAAGTTATTGCCAAAGACGGAAGTGTTAACTTACCGGTTGAAGATCAAGAAGTGGCACTTGTTGTAACTGTATCTAAAGACGGCAGTGAAGACAGTGCAAATACTGATGAAATCAAAGTGATGGTTAAAGGTAGCAGAGATAAATATGAGCTGTTGGAAAAACGAATCAAAGAAATCGAAGAAACAGACTGGACAGTATATAAACCAGGTACAGTTAAAACATTTAAAGAGAAATTGCAGGCAGTCAAGGAAAGTCTAAATGCAGGAGTACTGTTAGTCAGTGAAGTTGAAAAAGCAGGAGAAAATCTTGAAGCAGCATTTAAGGGATTAGAGATCAAAAGTGATAAAAAGACACTTGATGCGCTGATTAAAGAACTAGAAGAACTTGATACCAAAGTATATACCGAAGTATCAGTGGCAAGAGTGGAAAAAGCATTAGAAAAAGCAGAGACAGTCAGTGAAAACGAAGATGCCAGTGAAGCAGAAGTAAATGATGCAGTTCAAGCACTGTATGAGGCAAAATTGGGATTAGTGGAACAGATCAATTATGACAATCTAAAAGATCGGATTGAAGAAATAGAAAAAGAAGATCTGAGCATATACAGTGAAGCGACCGCAGCTCGCTTAAAAGAAAAGATAGCAGAAGCAAAAGAAGCATTAAAGAATGAAAATATTACGAATGAAGAGTTGCAAGAAGAACTGGCAGGACTTAATGAAAAATACAGCAGCTTAAAACTGAATCATGAGCCGGGAAGTGTAGAAGAATTAATAAAACGAATTGAAGAGATGGATCTGAGCGGATACAGTGAAGCAAGTGTAAAGGAATTAGAAAGAGTAATAAAAGAGATCAAAGAAGAGCTGTTAGAAGGGGTAGACCAAGTAAGATATGCAAAACTGGCAGAAAAACTACAGACAGCATACGAAGGATTAGAAAGGAAGAGTGAAGTAAAACCGGTAGAACCAGAACAACTGGAAACTCCAAAAGGAGATGAACAGGCAGCTAAAACTGGTGATAACATGATAATTGGAACATGGTTAATCACAATGTCAGCAGCCGTAATGGTAGTTATATTCCTAAATAAAAGAAGGAGTTTAGAAAAATAAAAATGGGGTTAAATAGAGAAAGTAGTTCTTAACCACTTATAGATGGAGGAGTAATATGGGGTTATTAAAGAAAATTGAATTGGCAAATAACTTTTCATCAGTAGAACGGATCTTAGGTAAATACGTTTTAGAAAATGGTGAAAAAGTATTAAACATGTCAACTAAAGAATTAGCCAAAGCAACATTTACTTCTCCAGCTAGTATTGTTCGTTTTTGTCGAAAACTTGAATATGAAGGATATAATGATTTTAAAATTGCATTAGCAGCTCAATTACAATATAGTCGTCTTAGCAATGATGATATTAATGCAAACTACCCTTTTAAAGGAACTGATAGTGTTTATACTGTGGCTAGCAATATTGCTAATCTATCAAAAGAAAGCATTGATATTACAATGAAAAATTTAGATTTAGAAGAATTAAGGCTAGTTGTTTTGATGATTACTAAAGCGAAGGTCATTGATATTTATGGGGTTTCAGGTCCACTTAGAATTGCAAGTGACTTTCAGTATAAGATGTTTAGAATAGGTAAAGATGTGCGGATTTCACAAATGATCAATGAACAGTTGTTTCAAGCTGCTCAAAGTACTTCAGAACATTTGGCTATTTTAATTTCTTATTCCGGAGAAACAGAAGAAGTAATTGAAGCAGCGAAGATTTTATATCGACGTAAGATTCCTGCAATTGCAATAACTTCATTTGGAGAAAATCGTCTTGTAAAATATACCCAAAGAGTCTTATATTTAAATTCATCAGAATTTATTTATTCTAAAATCGCAACTTTTTCTTCGACTCTCTCACTACATTTATTGTTAGATATTATTTATGGTTGTGTATTTTCTAAAAATTATGAGGATAATTTAAATTATAAGATTGAAACCGATAATCTAATTGATCATCGTCAATCAAGCATTGCAATAGATAAATTTAAATAATTATTAAAACGATATGGAAGTTTATTTTAACCATATCGTTTTTTATTTATGAAACCATATTTCATAAATAAATATAATAAAAAGTAAAAGTCTGGGATACCAAATCAAAGATTAATAAGATTATCATAACGGAGTGATTAAATTGAGATGGGAAAGAGCAGTAAAGCTTGTATTTATTGTGTGCTTAATAATTTCTTCGCTATCTACAACAAGAGTTAAGGAGTTCGAAAATTCTAAAACCTTGGTAGATAACTTTGATACTGAAGCACCATCAGCTTAGATTTATTATGGAAATTTATCTTTAGTTGATAGTTTTATAGATATTTTTCCTACTTGGATTTCAACAACGCTGGTTCCTAAAAATAATGGTGCAATAATAAGTTCAGGTCAAAAAAATGGATACGCAATTTATCAAGTTGATAATCCAAGTAAGATTACATATATTTCATTGAACTGGAATGGTTCTGGAGCAGTTGGGAAAATCGGGGTTAATCAAATGCGCCTTAGAACCGGTGCAAGAGCTGACCAAGAAGTGTATTTGCCATTTTTTGATTTCGAAAATGATATAGTATGTGCAAAACTGGCAGAAAAACTACAGACAGCATACGAAGGATTAAAAAAGAAGAGTGAAGTAACACTGGTAGAACCAGAACAGCCGAAAACTCCAAAAGGAAATGAACAGGCAGCTAAAACTGGTGATAACATGATAATTGGAACATGACTAATCGGTATGGTTGTAACTTTAGGGGGAATAGAGTATATCAGAAGAAAAAAGGCGAGATGATGTACTGATAGAGTATAATTAGATTTAGATAATAATTTCAATCAAAAGAAAGTGACGATTTGGTTAAGTTTTGCTTAACTATAATCGTCTTTTTTATGGTTTTGGTTAAGTTGATAAAGTGTTTGTAAACTTCGTTGACGCTAAAATCTCAGTGTGTAAAATAGGTGGCGTAGTACAGATTTATAACTTAAAAAAAGGGGACTATGACATGAATGAGAATTTGAAAAAACGTATTATTGTTTCTTTGGCAACAGTATCAGCCTTTTCTAGTTTGGCAATGGTACCATTATCTGCTTATGGTGAATATCAAGGTAATGATGGAACACAAAAACTAAATAATGGGCTGACTAGTACTAGTGATTATAATGATTGGTATAATAACCAATGGAATAATCAAGAATCCGGTGAAATGGATACTGGGAAAATTGTATTGACACCGGGAGCAAAAGCAACTGATCTAAATTTTGCCTGGTACTCAGAAGAAACGGGAACACCATCAGTAAAAATTTCTACCAATCAAGATATGTCAGGAGCAAAAACTGTAACGGGCAGTGCTGACAAGATTAACAAGAACAATAGTTTCAAAAACTATACTGCTAGTAATAAGGTAGCACTTAAAGATTATCTAGTGGAAAATATGACTTACTATTATCAATATAGTACAAACGGTGTTGATTGGAGTGATACATATACTTACAAAACACACAGTTTTAGTGATTATCAGGCAGTATTAGTAGGAGATCCACAAATTGGAGCTTCTGGAAGTAACGGACAAGGTACTCAAGATGATACTGATATTGCAGTTAATACCTATGCATGGAATAAGACATTGCAAAAAGCATTAGGAGCTGGAGGCATTGCAGAAAATGCTAGCTTCATTTTATCAGCAGGAGATCAAATTGATTATTCATCAAGCGGAACTAATGGTTCTGGAGAGATTATAAGAGAACAAGAATATGCAGGTTTCTTATATCCTGATGTGTTGAGAAGTACACCATTAGCAACAACGATTGGTAATCATGAGTCAATGGTCGATGATTACAGTCTTCATTATAATAATCCTAATGCAAGTACATTAGGTTCTACAGAATCTGGTGGAGATTATTATTATAGCTATGGAGATACTCTATTTATTAGTTTAAATAGTAATAGTCGTAATGTTGAAGAACATCGTCAGTTAATGAAAGAAGCTGTAGCTAGTCATGAAGATGCAAAGTGGAAAGTGGTTTTATTCCATCATGATATCTATGGTTCTGGTTCACCGCATTCAGATGTTGATGGGGCTAACTTAAGAATTTTATTTGCGCCATTAATGGATGAATTTAACATTGATTTATGTTTAACAGGTCACGATCATTCTTACGCTCGTACTTATCAAATTCTAGATGGAAAGGTAATTGAAACCGACGGTGTTAGTGAAAATGCTAGTAAAGCATATAATCCAGAAGGAACATTATATATTGCCGCAGGATCTGCTTCAGGAAGTAAATTTTACACATTGAATACAGTTAAACAATATTATATTGCTGAACGTTCTAATACACCAGAACCAACCTTTTCAACAATTGATTTTAGTGGAGATTCTTTAACAATTAAAACTTATGATTACAATGGTCAAAAATATGCAAATGATGTAACTTTATCAAAAGATGGTAATGCTAAATCAATTGAAGAAATGAAGAATGAAGTAGCTGCGATTGATACAGTCAATGTAACAAGTGGCTCTAAAAATAGAATCGATGAAGCTTTAATAGCTGTAAATACTGCTTTAGACACACGTGATGATAGTACAGCTGAAACAGAATTACAAAATAAATGGAATACTACAAGTGATCCATTAAATTATTACGGTTATGCCCAAAATGGTTTTGCAAATGAAAATAGTACTGCCTTAAAACGAGGGTATTCATCTTTATTAGACAAAACGTTATATGAAAATGATAGTAATAAAGCTGTTACAACTGCAACTATCGATGAAGCATATAATAAATTAGCAACAGCTAAAAACGAAGTCGTGACAAAAGCTGAGTTTGCTGAAGTACAGACTAAATTTGATCAAATTGGAAGTACTTTAGCACAAATTAGTATCGGAGATAAAAAAGATCAGTATACTAGAGCAGATGTAGATGCTTTCAAGAAATCAATTGCAGCTTTAAAAGTTGACTTCAATGAAGCAACTATTACTAAGACTGCATTAAATGAATTGAGTACACAATTAGATACAGTGACAAATGAATTTTTAGCAAAGAAAAATACTGAAGATATTACAACAGCTCCAATTGTTACTCCTTCAACAACGCCAAGTAAAACACCAGTAAAAACAACTAGCAGCAAAGTAAAAACTGGTGATGATACGTCAATCAATTTAGCAGGTATTACTGCTTTCGTATCATTGCTAGGAATTGCTGGAACAAAATTATTTAAAAAAAGAAAAATTGAAGAATAGTCAAGATAAATAATGAAATAAACAAGACAGAGCTTGTTCTGTCTTGTTTTATATATGGGAGAAGTTATGAAAGAGTTATTAAAAGAATTTAAACAGTTAAGTAAAAAAGAAAAAATAGGTCATTTTGGAGTCTGGCTGGCAATTTTAGCATTTTTAATTTTTTTATATTTTTTTAATAATGCTGTTGAAAAAACACCATTGATGGATCAAGAAGGTGCTGTATTTGAAAAAGCCCGAGTGACTGAAATTATATCTGAAAATCGTACAGAAAATGGACTTCAGCAAGGAACGCAAATAGTGAATACGGAGATTTTGTCAGGTGATTATAAAGGTCAAATAGTAGAGACTACGAATATTGATAGTTATTTGTACGGTGCTGATTGTAAGGTGGGAACTAGGGTGATAGTGCAGCTTAGTGAATATAATGGAACCTTAAGTGCTAGTGTTTATAATTATGATCGCACTAATACACTATATACAATGGTCGCAATTTTTTTGATTTTATTAGTTGTAATCGGTAAACGAAAAGGTTTTACCTCAGCTTTAGGATTAATTTTTACATTTATTTGTATTATCTTTTTATATCTGCCGATGTTGTATTTAGGTTTTTCACCGTTTTTTAGTGCAGTTGCTGTAGTTGTTTTAACGACTCTTGTAACAATGTATTTTATAGGTGGCTTTTCAATGAAAACTTTATGTTCGGTACTAGGAACGATTGCGGGGGTCGTTGTAGCAGGAATCTTTGCAAGCAGTTTTGGGGCACTTGGGTATGTTAGCGGCTATAATGTTAATGATATTGAAACGTTACTTTATATAGGACAAAACAGTAAATTAGATATTAGTGGTCTTTTATTTTCAGGTATTTTAATTGCTTCGCTTGGAGCAGTAATGGATGTAGCTATGTCAATTTCAACTACGATTGAGGAAATTAAATATCACAATCCTAGTATCTCACGTAAAGATTTATTTAAAAGTGGTATTAAAATAGGTGGAGACATGATGGGAACGATGTCAAATACTTTAATTTTAGCTTTTACAGGTGGCTCTTTAAGTACATTAGTTGTTTTTTATGCTTATGATATGCCGTTTTTACAAATGTTCAATTCCTATGATATGGGAATTGAGATCATTCAAGGTATTGCAGGGTCATTGGGAGTCATTCTAACAGTTCCATTTGTTTCGATAATTGCTGCGATTTTAATGACAAAAAAGAAAAAAGGAGATTTTCCAAAATAGTAAAAAGCCGCTAGTTATCTGGCGGTTTTGCTATAATAAAAAAATGAGGTGGATATATGACAAAAGTACTATTTTTTGATATTGATGGAACATTAACAGATACGCATGGGGGATTGCCAGAAATTCCAGCCGGAGCCCAACGAAAAATGAAGGAATTACAAGAACGAGGTTATTTGTTATTTTTAGCAAGTGGTCGTCCTTATGCTTTTATTCCTGAGATTTTAACAAACTTTGGATTTGATGGTGCTGTTTTGTGTAACGGAGCACATGTGGAAATGAATGGACAATTTATTTATCATCAGCCTACAGATTTAAAAAAGACGATTGATTTAGTAAATCATCTGGATGAAAATAATTTTGAATATATTATTGAAACAAAACGTGGAGCATATTTAGATCCGAGTTTTAAAGTTTTAGAAAAGTTTTTCATAAGTTGTAATATTAATGAAGAATTTTTAATTGAAGACTTTAATAGAGAAGATATAATTGCAGAATGCTTAAAATTAGAGGTTAGTGTACCCGATGAGCATCAAGCAAAGATTGAAGAAATTATCTTAAATGATTTTAACTATGATAAACATGGAACAGATAATGCTTTTGAAATCTATTCTAATGTTATTTCAAAAGCTACTGGGGTACAAAAAGTCCTTGAATATTTAAATTTGAATGTTCAAGATAGTTATGCTTTTGGCGACGGTTTAAATGATTTAGAGATGATTCAAACAGTTGGAACAGGAGTTGCAATGGGAAATGCTGTTGATGAATTAAAAGCTGTTAGCGATTTGGTTTGTGATTCGGTTCATAATAATGGACTTGAAAAAGTTTTAAATGATTTATTTGGATAAAAAAACCAAGAATTTCAAATGAAATTCTCGGTTTTATTTTTTACTATTTTTTTAAAACGAAGTGATGACCAGGTGTTACAAAATCTAATAATATCATTTCTTCTTCTTTAACTGTTGCTACTAAATTACGTTCACCATCATTTGGAATTTCTGTTAAAACAATTTCCAATTCACCACGATAATGAGCTAAGTTATCATTAACAATCAAGACATCACCACGTGTGAACACTTTTTTACCACAATCATGATGAGGGATTGATTTACTGCCTGCGATTTCTGTATTTGAAGTAAATCCAGAATCTTGAACTGTAGCTTTTTCTTTAAATTTAACTCTTGGCATTGAAGAACGTAACATGAATGATGAGTGATCATAACGATCCCAATGAGGGGCAAAATCATACATGATCAATTTTTCATTGTCAGTAATTTCAGGTACTTCATCAACACGAATTTCAATTGCTTGATAATTAATTTTTGATAAAGCTTCTAACTCTTCATCAGTAGCCGGATAGTTTCCGATTAAGATATCGTCAACGTCACCAGTTGCTAATAATGTACGAGCTTGTAAGTCGATTGGTAAACCTCTCATGATTTCGACTGTAGGTAAACCACAGAATACTTCCCATGGTCCAATTGTATTAGCGTTGTTGCTAGAAACAAAAGCAGCTGTATGTAAGTTTAATTCTTTCCAATAACGGTTATATTCCATGAATAGATTGAAATCTAATCCTGAATAACGTTCAGGGAAGAAGTTGTGGCACATGATCATTTGATCTTTATTTCCACCATGATTAATTAGTAATTCAACACCCATGTCCATGCTGGCATTGAATTCAATTTTAATACCATATGGATTACGTGTGATTTGGATATCACCTTGTGTCCCAAAGTTTCCGTCTAAACGGATGATGTCTAATCCTAAATCAGCAAATGGTTTTAAATTTCCTGGTGTAGCTCCAATAATTTTAAATACTTCAGGGTTAGTATCAGCTGCTACTTCGAACCCTAGTTCATGAGCCTTATCCATGAATTCTTTAAATTCTACTAAATAACTTTCGCGCTTATCTTCAGGGATTGATAAGAAACAAGTAAAGATTCTACTAAACCCTAATTTAGCGGCTTTTTCCATATAAGCGTATACCTCTTCTTTTGGTGATTTATCAGGGTATACTGATATTCCTAATTTATGCATTTCGTTTTCCTCCTTAACACCATTATTATAAAACTATTTATTGGTTTTGTCTTGTATTTTATGCAAAAATAATTGATAATATACAAAAGATAGGAAGTGAAAAGATGAATCCTAGTTTGATTATGTCATTTGTTGTAACTATGATCGTTTCAGCCATTCTAATTCCGCTAGTTATGAAGGCGGGTAAAGAATTAGGAATCGTAGCACACAAAAATAAGCGAACAGTTCATAAGGTCGAAGTACCTCGAATCGGTGGATATGCAATTTACATCAGTTCCTTAATTGGGGCGGTCATCTTTTTAAAGACTGATCCTCAAATCAATGCAATTCTAATTGCTGGTTTCTTGGTATTCTTTGTAGGTTTGATTGATGATGTTCATGATTTATCACCGAAAACGAAATTAGCAGTTGAATTGATTGCAGCACTGATTGTTATTGTATATGGTGATATATATTTAAAAGGTTTTGATTTTATGCCGAGTAATTGGCCACCGATTATTCCAGGGGTTATAACAGTTTTATGGATTGTAGGGATTACTAATGCAATCAATTTAATTGATGGATTAGATGGATTGTCATCTGGAATATCAATTATTGTCTTGTTTACTGTTTCAATGACTTCGCTTACGAGTGGAAGAACTGATATTGCTTCGTTGTCATTAGTTTTAGCAGGGGCAATTATGGGATTTTTATTTTATAATTTTCATCCAGCTAAGATTTTTTTAGGAGATTGTGGTGCTTTATATATTGGTTTTATGATTTCTGTTATTTCATTATTAGGTTTTGGTTATAATGTATCGACATTTTTTACCTTAGGGGCACCGATTGTTGTTTTGATGGTTCCGATAATGGATACGTTGATTGCAATCATTCGACGAAAAGTTAATCATAAAAAATTTAGTGAAGCTGATCGGGCGCATTTACATCATAATTTAATGTTCAAATTGAAACTAGGGCATCGTAAAAGTGTTTTAGTTTTATACGGTGTTACTTTTTTGTTCTCTTTAACATCATATATTTATCTATATGATGCAACTTTAGGAACTTTAATGTTTGTCATTCTAATGTTTATTTTCGAATTATTCATTGAAACAACAAGTATGGTAAGTCAAAAGTATAAACCGGTATTAACATTAGCAAATGTCTTTATTCAGAGCGACCGCTTGCCTAAGATTAAATTCTTAGAAAGATATCGGGCTAATCGCAGTGAAAAACGAAAAGTTATTGATCATGTTGTAATGCTTTGTTGTTTACTCATAGTAATTGGGGGAGCAGGTACTTATATTCTTTATAGTCGTGAAGGAGCTTCTAAAAATAACCCTGCGACGGTTCCTGTTGAGACGCCGTATATACATGAGGAAGGAAATGAGCTTTTAAATGATATATATGTTCGACTTGATAAAGCTTATAAAAATAATTTAACAAGCGAGGAATGTCAATTAGTAGCATCTTATTTTGCTGTTGATTATTTTACTTTAAAAGATAAAAAAGATGGTGAAATTGGTGGTTTAGATTATATTTATCCAAGCTTGCAGAGTGAATTTAGCTCATTTGCTTCAAAATCATTTTATACATATAGAGAAACGTATCCAAAATTAGAAGTTAAGAATTATGAAATTATTTCTTTTGCACCATCTAAGGTAGTGATTGATGATCTAGATGATAATGAATATTATAACGTATTAATCTCAATGGAATTCAATCGTAAGGTTGACGAATTACCTAAAAGTGTAAATATAGTTTTAGTTTTAGATAATGATCGTTTTTATGTAGTTGGTGTTGATAATGCTTAGTTATTTAAAAGTAGAGAATATTGATAATGAATTGATTGAATTTCATTTACGTCAAAAGAATTATTATTCTTTGGAAGGACAGGTAGTTACTAGAGAATATCTTATTAATGAGATGCGATGTCCTGACGGTTTTGATGAAATAGATCATTATATAGAAAAATGTTATTTAGAAGGTGAACTAGTTGGATTAGTCGATTATCAATATGGCTATCGTTATTCGATGATTCATGATGATGAATGTGTATGGATTGGATTATTTTTAATTGATCAGGATAAACAAAATTGTGGATTGGGGAAGAGGCTGTTTAATGACTGTTTAAAAAAATTTAAGCAACGTTGTGAACGGATCCAATTGGCTTGTTTAGTGAGGAATGAAGCTGGTTTAGTATTTTGGAAAAAGTGTGGATTTAATGAGATTGGTAATTCTAAATATGGTGATTTACCAGTAATTGTATTAGAGAAAAGAATATAGTAGGCAGCTGTCAAGAAGATTTGATTAAAGTGTCGATGAAATCATTGTAATTTTAAAAATATTATGTTATTATGTTCTAGCGATGTATCAAAGTATCTAATAGGAGGTATATTATGTTTGGGACTATTCTAAATGTTTTATTAGTTGTTATTTCAATAGCACTTATTATATTATGTCTATTACAAAGTGGTAAATCTGATGGAATTGTAAATGCTTTAACTGGTCAAAGCTCAAACTTGTTTGCACAGCAAAAAGAACGTGGTGCAGATTTAGTGATGACAAGAGTTACTACTGGTTTAGCAATTGCATTTTTCGTTATTGCAATCATTCTAAGAATGTCATAAATAATAGGGCTAAGGTCCTATTTTTATTTTGGAATCGGGAGGTGAATGAATGAAAGAAAAGATTTTGGAATTGTTAAGTGATGAAAATTATTTAGAGCGTTCTATTGATTTGATCGCTGCTAAATTAAATTGTAATAAAAGTGATAAATTTGTAAACTTAGTTAAACTTATGAATGAGTTGGAAGATGAAGGTAAAGTAGTTAGAAATAAATATAATCATTATTATCTTCCAAATCAGTTTGGCATGATTCTAGGAACATTAACGATTAATAAACGTGGTTTTGGGTTTGTAGTCGTTGAAGATCAAGAGAAAGATATTTTTATTAGTCCCGATGACTTAAAGGATGCGTTTAATAAGGATACTGTATTAGTTGAATTAAAGAAGCACAGTGATGAGGAACGTCCTGAGGGGCGAGTTATCAGGGTTATAAAAAGAGGACAGACAAGATTAGTTGGTGAAATCAAAAAAGGAAAACGTGATTGCTTTGTTGATGTTGATGATCCGATGTTCGATAAACCGATTTTTGTAGATCGCGCTCATTTACACGGAGCGATGCCGGGACACAAAGTTCAAGTTGAAATTAAGACTTATAAACCGATTTTAAAAGGTGATGTTGTAAAGATTTTAGGGCATCGCAATGATCCTGGGATTGATATCTTATCGATAGTATATGAACACGATGCGCCAGTTGAGTTTCCTCAAGCTGTCTATGATCAAATAGAGAATATTCCTGATAGTTTGGAAGGAATTGATATTGGTCAACGGATTGATTTGCGTGATGAGGTCGTTGTTACTATTGATGGTGATGACGCCAAAGACTTAGATGATGGTATTTCATTAAAAAAATTAGATAATGGTCATTATCATTTAGGGGTGCATATTGCCGATGTTTCTTATTATGTTACAGAAGAATCACCGCTTGATAAAGAAGCATTTGCACGTGGAACATCAATTTATTTAGCTGATCGTGTTATCCCAATGCTGCCACATAAGTTATCAAACGGCATTTGTTCATTAAACCCGCATGTTGATCGTTTCACAATTTCTTGTTTTATGGAAATTGATGAAAATGGTGAGGTTGTAGAACATGATATTGTTCCAGCAGTAATTAATTCGACAGAACGGATGACTTATACTAATGTAAATAAAATTCTTGATGGTGATCAGACGCTTCAGTTACAGTATAGTCATGTCAAAGATTTATTTTTCTTAATGCAGGAATTAGCAATGATTCTTCAAGCGAAAAAAGCTAGACGTGGTGCGATTGATTTTGATGTTAAAGAAGCAAAAGTACTAGTTGATAGTAAAGGTAATACTACTGATGTTGTATTGAGAGAACGTGGGGCAAGTGATCGTATTATTGAAGAATTTATGTTATTGGCAAATGAAACAGTTGCAGAGCATTTTAAATGGTTAGAGCTGCCGTTCATTTATCGGGTTCATGAAAATCCTAAACCGAAAAAGTTATTACAATTTAGTGGAATTGCTAAAACTTTAGGCTATACAATCAAAGGTTCATTAGAAAATGTTTATCCGGGTGAATTAAGCAATATCATAGAAGTTAGTAAGGATACTCCGGAACATACAATTATTGCAACTTTATTATTGCGTTGTATGCAAAAAGCGCGTTATGATGAACAGTGTCTAGGACACTTTGGATTAGCTGATGAATATTATACACATTTTACTTCACCAATTAGACGTTATCCAGATTTAATCGTTCATCGTTTAATTAGAAAGTACATGTTCGAAAATCGTTTAGATCGTCGTACTATCATGCATTATCAAGAATTGATGCCTGAAATAGCACTACAAACTTCGGCTCGTGAACGTGAAGCGATTATGATTGAACGTGAAGTTGATGATATGAAAATTGCGGAGTTTATGGAAAAACAAATTGGTGAGGAATTTGAAGGAATTATTAGTTCAGTTACTAATTTTGGTTTCTTTGTTGAACTTGATAATACAATTGATGGGTTAGTCCATGTAACTGATTTGACTGATGATTTTTATTTCTTTGATGAGAAGAATCTTCGTTATATTGGTCAGCGAACAGGCAAGGTGTTTAAGATGTCTGATCGAGTTAAAGTTCGAGTATCAAGTGCATCTAAAAAAGATAAATCAGTAGATTTTGAAATTGTTGGCATGAAATCCAACAAAAAGACAACAAAAACTGTTATAATAAATAAGCGCAAAGATAATGATCGTAAAAACAATCGAAAACGGAATGATCGTCGTAAAAAGCGTCACGAAGAACCACGTTTTACAAATAATCATTTTAAACGCTCTAAAAAGAGTAAATCTAAGCATCGCGCTTAATTAATCAGAAAGGGGAAATGGGCATGAAAATTGTATCAAATAACAAGAAAGCTTATCATGATTATTTTATCTTAGATACATATGAAGCAGGGATTGAACTAAAAGGAACAGAAATTAAATCGGTCCGTTTAGGTAATGTAAATCTTAAAGATGCTTTTGTAAGAATTAAAGATAATGAAGCTTATATTGAAAATATGCACATTTCTCCTTATAGCCATGGTAATCAATTTAATCATGAGCCGTTACGTAATCGAAAACTATTACTTCATAAAAAAGAAATTTTAAAAATTTCAAATAAATTAAAAGAAGGTGGCTTGACAGTTGTACCAACTAAGTTATACTTTAATACAGGAAGTAAAGTAAAATTGGAGATTGGAATTGCTCGCGGTAAGAAATTATACGACAAGCGCCAAGATTTAAAAGAAAGAGATTCTAAAAGAGAAATTGAAAAAGCTCTTAAGAATTACTGATCTGGGGGTGTCCTGGGTTCGACAGGTGTATGTCTGACCTTAGCTGCAGTCGAAGGCATTCGTTAAATGCACAAACAAATAACTGGAAACAGACAAACTAATTACGCTTTCGCTTAGTCGACATAGACATGAAAGCTGCCACTATTTAGCGTGCCTATAGCTATTTAACTGGTATCATAAACTCATAGGATAAGGGTATTTATTGCTTAGCTAAATACTTCGAAAATCTCATAAGCTCGTTAGGTGGAAAATTGCTCATTGATTGTAGCCTAATTAAATTAATTCAATGAGATAAACTGTAGACGCTTTGGAGGGATTATGCTTGGACAGGGGTTCGATTCCCCTCACCTCCACCAATATTATCGCAGTTTTTATCAATAAGATTATCTAGGTATAACATTATATCTACATCATCTTCATTGATAGAAATTCTATATATGAACGCTTCAATTAGCGTTCTTTTTGTTTGCGAATCAGTATCATTTAGCTTACCCTTCATATCATTTAAGAAAACAATGATTTCATCAATGTTAAAATCAAGTTTAACGATATTGCTTAATTCATTTAGTTTGTTTTTTATAATTGTTTTTTCCTGATCAAGAAGTGCTGATTTTTTATTTAGACTTTCGATAGATAACTTTTCATCTAAATATAAATCAATTAGACGTTCTTGTTTTGTATCAATGTTTTCTAAATCACGATTTAATTTACTTACAGCATCTTTATCAACTGTAGAAACAGTTTCTTTTAAATAGTGATCCATCTTGTTTGCAATCAGCTTAATTGCATCGTCATTTAGGAATGTGTCTCTAATGGCTTCTAAAACTGCATATTCCAGTTTGTCGGCATTTATAGCTTTGTTGTCGCATCCTTTTTTATTTTTGCGATTCATGCAGCAGTAGTTATATACCATATTATTATTTTTGTTTCTATAGGCACTACTACCGCAATAACTGTGACCGCATTTTCCACAAAATATTTTACCAGTTAAAATATATTCATGGCTGGAATGTCTGCGTGGTTTAATTTTTGTCTTTTTTATTTTCTGACATTTAAAGAATAAATCATCACTTATTATTCGAGGCATACCGCCTTCAATTTTTACAATCTCTTCATCGTCTTTGTATGCATGATTACCTGCTTTCTTTGATTTTCGTTTGTTCCAAACATAAACACCACGATATTTTTCGTTTATTATTATGTCATGTAAAGAAGACACACTAAAAGATCGTCCTAATTTTGTTTTGTAGCCTAGTTCATTTAGTTTATTTATTATTAGTCTATATCCATAATTTTCACTGTACATATTAAAAATCAAGCGTACAGCAGCAGCTTCTTTTTCATTTATACAATAATGCTTGTCAGGTGTAACGTCATAACCAAGGGGTGGAATACCACCGTTATGAATACATTTTATAGCATTCTCATTTAATCCTTTTCTAACTTCTCTTGATAGATTTTTAGAGTAGTATTCGTTCATCCCCTCTAGAACACTTTCTAATATTACTGCTTCAGGTGTATCATCCAAATTTTCTAACACTGACAAAACAACTACACCATTATCTTTTAGTTTCTTTTTGTAAATGGCACTGTCATATCGATTTCTAGCAAATCTGTCAAGTTTATGGACAATTACAGCATCAAAAAGTCCATCTTTAGAATCAGTGATCATTTGTTGGAATTGATCACGCTTATCACTGGTCCCTGATAATGCTTCATCTTTGTAAATGTGAGTAAGCATATATTTATTATTTTTGCAATATTCTTTTATTGCACGAATTTGTGCATCAATACTTTCACTTCTTTGATTATCACTACTGAATCTACAGTATGCAACTGCATTTCTTATTTGCATATTAAAACACGTCCTTTCTTTAATTTGCCTTAGACGTGCTAATTTGTTATAATTAGGCACGTAAAAGGACTTGTACTTAGTTCATTTATTTGAAACGAGGTATTAGTGGTACCTCAAAAGTTCACTATTGTGGGTAGTGGACTTTTATTTTAAAAATTTTACGTAATACAAGAATTTTTTACCATATTAGGATACACTATCATTAGGAGGTATTTAATTATGGCAGTAGTATTAATAGGTAAAATTAGAAAAGAAAAAGGTGTGAGCCTTAATCAACTTGCAAAGCTAACTGGAATCTCAAGTTCGACTTTGAGAAATTATGAGAATCAAAAGCAAAGTCCAAGAATGGATAGATTAGAAAAAATAGCAATTGCGTTAGAAGTTGCAATTGAAGATTTATTTGAATCAGATTACAAATAAATTTTAAACCTTAGCTAAGTAAATTTTAGTTAAGGTTTTTTTATTCTTTTACTGATTTTGCTAATTATAGCAAATATTTGTTATTTTAGGACACACTGTTATTAGGAGGTGTCCAATTATGGCAAAAGTAAATGTAAAAGAATATAGAGAAAAAAAGAATTATACACTGCGACAACTAGCAAGAATTTCAGGTGTGGCTAAATCTACAATAAGCAAAGTTGAAAACGGTAGATGTAGTCCAAGTATAAATACTTTAGAAAAAATTGCTATTGGATTAAATGCACGAATTACTGATCTTTTTGAATCTGATTATAAGTAAAATCACACATATATCATAAATTTAAAAATAAGTGTCCACTATAGTAGATTTTTCATCCCATTCCCTTTTCTGATTATTCAAAAGTGCTATAATTTTTATAGGAGATATTTATAGATTATAGGAAGACAAGGCGGAAAGGGGAGAATCATGGGAGAAGCTGAGTTTAACGATTGTCAAAACATAGGTATAAAAGAAGAAATGACAAAAGTTATGAAAATTCTTTTGTACATTGAAAGCCTTGGCTATATACTGTCTGATTTTGACAAAGGATGTATTTTTGGGATTTTACAAAGAAATAAACAAGGTTAATAAAGTATTTCTTTTAATAAGCTACTGTTTTTATGCAGTAGCTTATTTTTTATCTAAAGATCAAATAAATTAGTTTTATTATTTTCTATAGATAGAATCGCACACATAAAACCAAGGACAAAAGAAATAGATAATTCCAGTGTATTTAATATATTCTCAACATCATTAATATCTAATTTATGATGATTGTTTTCAAAGTTTAAATAATCATTTAAGTCTACATTAGCTAAATTAGCAACTTTTTTCTCGGTCCAATCCAATTGAACTCGTTTGTTCATGCATACTGTTGCTAAACTTTTATAAGATAATTCAGGATAACTATCAATTATCTTTTTTAATGTCTCTATTGTATATGGTTTGAATTCTTCTGCTTTTTTTTCTAAATTATCTTCCCATCCCATTAGATAAGCTGGGGTTGTTTCTAAAGCTTCTGCCAATCTGACAATTATCTTTTGAGATACAGGTCGACCGTTTTCTATTTTATTTATAGATGTTCTAGAACTATACCCCATCTTCTTTGCCAATTCTTCTTGCGATAAACCCAACTCGATTCTTCGTTGTTTTACTTTTGATGCTAAATTCATTTTATCACGTCCTCAAGTACATTATATATTCTGTAGACAAAAAAAGCAACATTTTTGTAATATAGTGTTGACATTATTGTCACACGGTGTTAGTATTTTTGTTGTAGACATAAACGACTACAAAAAAGAGAGGAGGGATTTAAAGTATGACAAATGTTTTTCTGTTAAAAAAAAGAATAGATGCAAGTGGGCTTAAAATTGGTTATATTGCTAATCAGTTAGGAATTTCAAGGCAGTTACTGTGGAAAAAGATTAATAATATAACACCATTTAATCAATATGAAATAGACAAATTGTGTACTATTTTAAAAATTGAAACATTAGAGGAAAAGGAATCTATTTTTTTTACTCATTAAGATGACAAAAAAGTCTACAAAGAAGGGAGCTTATATGAATCCAAAAACAAACAAAATAGAAAAAGAAGGAGATGTATATGAAGTTATTCAAAGGACCAGTTTCTATCTATGGAAAGTACTTATTGAATAAATATGTAACTATTGAAGATGAAGATGGGAATGAATACACAATTCAAATGAGATATGGAATTTTCAAAGGTGTGCATGATGTGTGGTTTGTGAAAAATAAACAACTGAAAAAAATCAAAATAAAAAGTGCATATCCACCATTAATAAAAGTAGTTAAAGAGATAGCACTTCTTACATGGTTAGAAATAAAAGCAAGAATTAAAGCACTTCACAAATAATGGAAGTAATGTTTCTTGTTTTAATAACCAAATAACCATTATCAACTAGTTGATTGATTGCATCTATTTGTTTGCGCTTAATTGATGTATCAGAGTCATATTCTAGTTGTAAATGATTTTTAAAGTATTCAAGAATTTCAAAGGCTAAATCAGACATTATATTCACCTCGCTTTCAAGGGTGATTATAGCAAAAATTAAAGAAAAGGAAGTGAAAAATATGGCAAGAGAATATTTAACTGATGAAGAAGTTGAACTTGAAATTGAACGTTTAACTAATTCAAAAGAAGTCAAACTTGCAAGGCTTGAGCAAAGATTGAAATATTTGCAAAGACAACGCTTATACAATCTAAGACATTTAGAAAAGCGTGGCAAGAAACTAATTGAACAGGGAATGACTGCTGAGTTGTTAAGGACACAAGCGGATTGTTTAGAAGAAATTTAAAGGGGTGGTCATATGAATGAAGTGCAAATTAAATATGAAAATAATCAAATGCTTGTAACTAGCTTACAAGTGGCACGTGATTTTAAAAAGCAACATAAACATGTTCTTGAAGCTATTAGAGAAATAAAAGGGGTAGCCGAAAATTGGGCAGACCTATTCCACGAAACAACGACATCCATGAACAAAATAAACAAGAATATCCAATGTATTTAATGAATCGTGATGGATTCACATTATTAACAATGGGGTTCACTGGTAAAGAAGCACTTGAATGGAAACTTAAATATATTAATGCATTTAACAAGATGGAAGCAAAATTAAACAGTCCTGAATTCATTATGAACAGAGCGTTGGAACTATCTAAACAAAGATGCGATGCGCTTCTTCTTGAAAATCAAGAGCTTAAGCCTAAAGCGTTATTTGCCGATGCAGTAGCAACAAGCAAAACTTCAATATTGGTAGGTGATTTAGCAAAGATTTTAAAACAAAACGGAATCAATATTGGTGCAAATAGACTGTTCGCTGAACTGAGAGATAAAGGCTATTTAATTAAAAGAAAGGGTAGTGACTGGAATATGCCTACTCAAAAAAGTATGGATATGGAATTATTTGAAATCAAAGAACATACACACATTGATGGTAATGGGTGCAATGTTACTACGAAAACACCTAAGGTAACAGGAAAAGGGCAGGTGTATTTTGTTAACAAGTTTTTAGGTGACAGATTATAGAAAAGGGGTGAGGAAGATGAAATCTATAAAAGTAAGTATTGCGGATCGTCCGCCAAACATCGAATTGCTTATTGCTCGATTATGTGAATTATTCTTAGAAAATAAAAAAGTCACTGCGCCAACAGTGACTAACAAAAATCAACCATCTTCATTATAGAAGATATTCAGGAGGAAGTCAAAGTGGAAGATAAGATTAAGGCTTTAGTGAAAGAATTATTTGATTCAGGTATGACTTTAGATGAAATCATTGAAACTGTGGCATCTATTGCGATGACTGAGGATTTTAAGAGGAGCGCCAACCATGAATCTAAATAATCTAAGACCTCGTGGAATTTTAACCATTGTTGCAGCAATATATTTTCTTGCTGAAATAGTGACATCAATTGTAGGTATGGTCCTATGAAAGATCGTACTTTTATCAAAATACTGATATTTGCTTTAGCAATGTTCATTGCGCTAAGTGTTTATCAGGTATTAGTAATTAGAAATTTAAAGTCCAGTCTCGAGACGGTGACAAAGGACCGTGACTGGGTGATTGAGAAATATAACCAAAAGGAGAAAGAAAAATGAAAAATGTAAGGTTGAAACAGATGAAGTTGAGAAACTTCAAGGGAATCAAAGAACTGGATATTGATTTCAATTTATTAGATACAAATGTCTATGGAAAAAATGCAACAGGAAAAACGACATTAGTAGATGCTTTCAGCTGGCTGTTCTTTAATAAGGATTCAAGTGGTGCAAGTGATTTTGATGTTAAAACTAAAACACCTGATGGTGAGTATCTTCATAATTTAGAACATTTGGTTGAAACAGTTATTGAAGTAGATGGAACTGAGACTACATTTAAAAAGGTATTCAAAGAAAAATACACTAAACAGCGTGGAAGCACTACAGCATCATTTACTGGGCATACAACGGACTATTTCGTTGATGATGTGCCGCGTAAAAAGAAAGAATACGATGAAACAGTTAATGAACTGTTTGATAGTAATATCTTTTCGATGATCACTGATCCATTTTATTTCAACACAAGAATGAAATGGCAGGACCGAAGAAAAACTTTGATTGATATTTGCGGTGATGTATCTGATGAAGCTGTGATTGCTTCCAATAGCGATTTAGCACCTTTAAACGGTGTTCTAGCATCTAAATCAGTTGATGACTACAGACTTCAATTGAAGTCCAAAATGAAACCTATAAATGATGAATTGAAAGCAATCCCTATTAAAATCAATGAAGCAAATCTTGCTATTCCAACCGATATTGAAACGATTGATGAAGATAAATTAACTTACATCAACAATCGTATTAATGAAGCGGAAAGCAAAAAGCAAAGGATATTAAGTGGTGGGATAATAGCTGAAAAAGAAAAAGAGATTATCCAACTCAATAATCAAAAAATAATGCTTCAAAATGAGCGCCCTGATATTAAATCGCTTCAGGATGAAGAATTTGCTTTGAGTATCAAAATCGATTCATTGGAGCGTAAAAAAGAACGTGCTGAAAATGAAATACAAGCAAAGAAATCACAACAGAAATCTAATGAATTAATGCGTAATGAATTAAGAAATAAATTTACTGAAGTAAACAATATGAAGTATGACGAATCAAAAAATATATGTCCTCACTGCGGGCAGGAGCTGCCGCAAGAAAAAATTGATGGCTTCATGGAAGAATTCAATATCAGCAAATCCAATCAGTTGGAAAATATCGCTAGGGATGGTAAAGCACTTAAAGCTAAATTTGAATCACTGGTTGAAGATGTTGAAGTCCTTGAAAACGATATTAAAAACAATGAAATTCTAATAAATGACTATCAACAAAAGCTAAAAGGGGTTAGCGATAAAATTGCAAATGTTAATGATGATTTCGCAAAACAACAGCAACCTAAATTAGATGCGATTGATGAAAAAATCGTTAATGCTGAACGTGAAATGGAATTCTTGAAATCTAATACAGGTGAAGAAGTTGCAAAGATTAATGAGGAAATCGGCATTTTAAAAGAGCAACGTTCACATTATGAAGAAATAAAAGCAAAAGAATATCTCGCTAAAACTCAAACAAACCGAATTGCCGAACTTGAAGCAAGAGAAAAAGAATTATCTAATCAGTACAACGATATGGATAAGATGCTTTATTTAACAGATTTATTCATCAAAACAAAAGTAGCCATGCTTACTGAAAAGATTAATAGTCACTTCAAGTTATGTAAATTTAATCTATTTGAAGAACAGATTAATGGCGGTTTGAACGAAGTTTGTGAAGTAACGGTTAATGGTGTTAATTACACTGATTTAAACAATGCAATGAAGATAAATGCGGGCTTGGATGTTATCAATACAATTTGTGATTATTCAAATACATATGCACCTATCTTTATTGATAATGCTGAATCAGTTAATGAAACAATTAAAACCAATTCACAACAAGTAAGATTATATGTAACTGAAAATGATGAAACATTAAGAATTGAAAATAAATAGAAAGAGAGAAGAAAAACATGGAAATAAAAAAAGAAACAAGTTTTAGCGGTTTAGAAAAAGAAGGTAACGAACTATTCAATATCAATCATTCATTTGAATTAGAAAAAGACGGAATTTCAACATTTCTAGGAATCGGTGTAAGCGATGTTGTTTGGGAAATTATGCGGACAATAAAAAAAGAAGATGAATTCAAAAAGTATTTGGAACAGGCATCAGAAATTGTTAGCAAAATTGGAATTGAGTTAAATAATTTAACAGTTAAATTCATTAAAAGTAATTTAACAACTGAAGAAATATTAAAAAATGTGAAGCCTGAAGAACTAGCAGAAAAGATTTTAAAAAGAATGTTTGAAGATGGGGGAATGGAATAATGACACAAGTACAAACAAAAGAACCAAAACAAGAAATTGAATTATCTGTTCAACAGTTAGAAAAACAGGGATTGGTATTACCAAAAAATATTACTGATACGGTATTTAATACATTGTCAGTTTACCAACAGCAGGGAACAGTTTCATTCCCTCGGAATTACAGTGTAGGGAACGCTTTAAAAGCTGCATATCTTATCTATCAAAATGATTCAAAACTACAAAAATGTACAAATGCATCAGTTGCTAATGCTTTGCTTGATATGTGCATTGGTGGTTTGAACCCTTCTAAAAATCAATGCTATTTTGTACCGATGGGTGATCAATGTACGCTTATGACTTCTTACTTTGGGAAGCAAACAATGGTGAAACGTATTAAAGGTGTTATTGATGTAAGAAGCGATGTCATTTATAAAGACACATGCTACGAACTAACACTTGATGTATATGGTAATGACGATATTAAAATCACTGGTCCATGTCCACTTGATAAAAGAAAAAGCGAGAATATCATTGGTGCATGGGCAAGAATTATTCTCGATCCTGAAGTATGGGGAGTTGAAACATACACAGCAATAATGACATTAGAAGATATTCAAAATGCATGGTCAATGGGCAGTGCTTATGGAAAATCTAAAGCACATCAAAAGTTCATGGGTGAAATGGCTAAGAAATCAGCTATCAACAGATGTATCAAAAACTTTATAAATACACGTGATGATCAAGATATTTTAATTGATACTTTGAATCGTGTAACTTCAAATGAATACAGTGAAAGTGAACCTGATGTTTATGATGATGTGCAATACAAAGTAAGAGAAGAACAGGCATCACAGGTCATTGATATTTCACAAGAACCACAGGAATCGCCAAAACAAGCGCATACAGAGCCAAAACCACAAACACAACCAAATGCACCTAAAGAAGAAAAACAAGCCACAGCGCAAGTGAAACAAGAGCAAATGGGAATTGACTGGTAATGGAAATTAAACCGATAGCAAGCAGCAGTAAAGGAAACGCTTATTTAATAAGCAATTTCCAAACTACTGTATTAATAGAATGTGGGATACCACTTAAAGAACTAAAAAGAAAAACAAACTTTATTGTTCCTAGTGTAATTGATGCTTGTTTGATTTCGCATGAACATGGTGATCATTCTAAATCGCTAAAAGATTTATTGAATGCAGGTGTTAGGTGCTATGCACTAAAAGAAGTGTTTGAAGCTAAAGAGATTAATAACCACCACAGAGCAAAAAGAATTAAACATTTAAAGCAGATTGACATAGGCACATTTAAAATAATTCCTTTGGAAATGAATCATGATGTTCCTTGTGTTGGTTTCCTTATTTATTCGGTTGTGACAAATGAAAAGCTGTTATTTGCAACCGATACATATATGATCAAGTATGCTTTCCACGGGCTTGATTACATAATGATAGAAGCCAATTATGATATTGAACTTGTTGAAGAAGATACACAAAGAAAAAGGCTTATCCAAAGCCATATGAGCATAGACACAACTATCCAATATTTAAAATCAATTGATTTAAATACTGTCAAAAAGATTTATTTGATGCATCTGTCAAGTAGACATTCAAATGAAGAAGATTTTAAAAGAAGGGTACAGGCAGCAACGGGAAAAGTTGTTGAAGTGTGCGGTGAATGAGGAAACAAAAGATGAAAATAGACATATTCAATACAGATAAAAAATATGACATTATTTATGCCGATCCTCCTTGGAGGTATAACGACAGAAGATGCAACGGTGCATGTGAAAATCATTATGAAACTATGAAACTATGAAAATAAAAAATATATGTGATTTGCCAGTTAAAAATTTATGTTCTGATAATTGTGTCCTGTTTTTATGGACAACCTATCCGATGTTGCAAGAAGCATTTAAGCTGATTGAATCTTGGGGATTTAAATATAAAACAATCGGTTTTCAATGGATTAAACAAAATAAATCAGGGAATGGATATTTTTTTGGTTTAGGCAGATGGACTAGAGGTAATTCAGAGTGTTGCTTGATAGCTACAAAAGGAAAACCTAAAAGAATAAATAATAGTGTTAGTCAGTTGATTGTATCACCAATACAATCTCATTCTAAAAAACCTGATGAAACTAGGGAAAAGATAGTTGAATTGATGGGAGATTTATCTCGTATAGAATTATTCGCTAGACAATCCACAAAAGGTTGGGATGTATGGGGAAATGAAGTTTAAATATTAAATAAAGAAAGGAGACAATGGAAATATGAAGTTCAAAAAAGAATCGTTGCTTATTTAGAAGAATATTTAAAAGATTTGATTGAAGAAAATAAAGTTGTTGTAGTTGGTTAGAGGTAAGAAAAATGGATGAATTAGTTAAAGCAAAAGATGTTAAAAAAATTGGTATTCTAGGAATCCAAAACGGACAGATCATAAAAAATATTGATTATGAATTAGAAAAAATCATTAAAAATATCAACGATATAAATACGGATGATAAGCCACGTGAATTAAATGTAAAAATTAAGATTATTCCTATTAACAATAAAAAGCAACTGGTAATTGAATGTACACCAACCGCTAAACTAAGACCGCTTAATAAAGTTCGGTCAACACTATTCAATATTCAGGAAGCAGATAAAGAAACTGGTGTTATTCTTAATAAATTACAAGAAATTCCTGATTATGCAGATGGTCAAATGAATATTGATGGCGAAATTAAAGAAGCTCCAAAACCGTTTTATATCGGTGTGGATATGTAAGAGGTAATCGAGATGTTAGAACAGTTAAAAGAGTTGTTAGAAATGCAGCGTGTTCTTGATGAAGCGATTTTAAAAGAACATGTCAATATATATGATGAAAAGATTGCGGATCAAATGAAAATTGCTTTATTTGTTGAATTAGGTGAGCTGATGAATGAAATGCCTACTAAATTCAAGCATTGGAAAAAGACAGCTAAAGACAACCGAGAAAAAGCCCTTGTTGAATACGTAGATGCATTACATTTTCAAATGTCGTTATTTAATTATTATGAATTAGGAATTCATGAAAGAAATCATGATTATAACAATATGCTAGTAAGAAGTACAGATATAATCATCTGCTTATCAAATTCAACAAATCATTGTGATAATATATTAGGTCTATCATATTTGTTTGATTTAGGCTACATTCTAGGCTTCACGTGGAGTGAAATATATGAAACATATAAAGCTAAGAACGCAGTTAATTATGAAAGGCTAAAAAATGGGTATTAATTATGATTTTATCAATTGATCCAGGGAATGAGTATTCAGCTTATTCCCTTCTAGATGAAAATTTAAAGCCTGTTAAATTTGGAAAAGTATTAAACCATGATTTATTAATAATATTGGAAGAATTATTTTTAATCGAGTGTATAACTGATGTTGCTATTGAAATGATTGCATCATATGGCATGGCAGTAGGAAAAACAGTTTTTGATACTTGTGTTTGGATTGGTAGGTTTTATCAGCTTATTAGTGAACGATCAAATATAAAACCTACATTCATATATCGTAAAGATGAAAAAATGTGTATTTGCGGAAATATGAAAGCGAAAGATTCTAACATTAGGCAAGCGCTAATAGATCGATTTGCAAATCATGATTTTAAGAATGGAAAAGGAAATAAAAAAAATCCTGATTGGTTTTATGGATTTAAAGCCGATGTTTGGGCTGCATATGCGGTTGGAGTAACATATCATGAACTAAAAAAAGAAACTTAAATTTTGGCTTGTAAGAGGTTTCTAATTAAATAGATATAAATGACCAAAAAGTTAAAAATCTCTTAACAGGCTTTAAATAAATGAAAAAATAGAGGTGTTTAGATGGTTTTAATTGTGATACTGATTTTAATTATAGTTATTTTGCTGCTAGCGATAGATAAATTGATTAGTGATAGAAACTACTGGAAGCAAGTAGCTTATGAAAAGCAGCAAATAATGAATAAATGGTGGTATGAAGATAACTAAAAAAGATTTAGCAATGTATAAAGAAGCACAAGAAATTAAAACAGCCACGTGTAATATCACGCAGGCAAGGTTAAGACAAACAAAATACGGTTATTATCGCTGGAAGGCTTCAGGTCTTAGCATTTCAAAGTATCTTTACATTGCAGATAATGAAGATAAATTCTTCGGAAAGGAAAATGAGAATGTTAAATAAATTATGTTGTATTGGAAGGCTGACAAAAGACCCCGAATTGAGAAGAACACAACAAGGCACCGCAGTAGCATCATTCAATTTAGCTTGTAATCGAACATTTAAAAGTGCAGATGGACAGGAAGCGGATTTTATACCTTGTGTTATTTGGAATAAGGGGGCAGAAAATGTTGAAAGATATTGTTCCAAAGGATCGTTGATTGCAATTGAAGCTAGGATGCAGTCAAGAAGTTATGATAATTCACATGGACAAAAAGTATTTGTTCTTGAAGCAGTATGTGAAAGCGTTCAGTTTTTAGATAGTAGAAATAAAGAAAATAAAGCACCTGAGCAACAAAATAGTTTTAATGGTTCGAATAATAATTTTGATATATCAGAAGATGATATACAGTTTTAGAGGTGAGTATTGTGGCAAAGTCTGATAAAAAATACTACTGGTTAAGGCTGCAAAAGGACTTCTTCAAAAGGCACGATATAAGGATTGTTGAATCTATGCCAAATGGAAAGGATTATATACTGTTTTATTTGAAGGTTATATGTGAATCAGCAAATCATGGTGGAAATCTAAGATTTAGTGAAACAATACCATATAGTGAAGAAATGCTTGCAACTATTACTAACACAAATGTTGATGTTGTAAGAAATGCAATCAAGATATTTCAAGAGTTAAACATGATTGAAGTATTAGATAATGGAACGTACTTTATGCATGAAGTACAAAATATGGTTGGATATGAAACAGAATGGGCAATAAAAAAGCGTGAATATAGAAAAAAAGTGAATGCCCAAAATGTATTGCAAAGTGAAAATAATGCAATTAAGGCATTAAAAGGTGGACAATATGAGGACAATGTCCTAAACGTAAGGACAAATAAAGGACAATGTCCTAAAAAAGAGGACAATGTCCGACAAGAGAAAGAGAAAGAGAAAGAGATAGAGATAGAGAAAGAGATAGATATAAATAATAATATATATAATGCTCAGAGCGATAAAATCACTCATGAGCCAACACCTATCGAACCATCTATTATCACTATAACTTTAAATGACAAATCAGAATATCCGATCTATCAAAGTATGATTGATGAATGGAATGAACTATATCCAAATGTTGATGTACTTCAAGAGCTTAGAAAAATGAAAGGCTGGTCAAATGCTAATCCTGCAAAAAGAAAGACTAAAAAAGGAATTCAAAGATTTATTAATGCGTGGCTCGCAAGAGAGCAGGACAAACCTAGAAAAATCCAACAACAAACTACAAAAGACTTGGCATCAAATTTAGATTTCAATGAGTTCTACTAATGACACCAAATGAATTTACTAAAGCTATGACATTTCTAGGTTTGAATTATAATAAAGGTTTTACAACCGAACATATACAAATGCTGTATCCGAGATTTGCTAGTTACAGTTATGAGCAAATCAAGGAAGCAATACGTAAATGTATCGATAATGAGAAGTACATAAACAATATAGCATATGACTTAGGGCAGTATTTGCCTTCTGTGGAGCAAAAAATGAATAAAACGTTGGAATATGCCAATGACTTCAAAATGTGTCCTAGAACTAAAAAAATATGCCCACTTGATCCAGTATGGATATGGGCAGTAACTAACTTTGATTAAAAAGAAGGGGATAGGAATGCTGAATATCTAATAAAGGTGATAAAAATAATTGCAGTAGAAAAAATACAACTTCTTGCAGACAATGCTTAAAGCTGTCACTTATGGATTTATTAGAAGAATATAAAGAACCAGTCAAACTTACTCGATTTGAGTATGAATATGTGTTTTTGTATAGAAATAGACCATGGAAAGACGAACTTTCTTGGGATTACAGTGGCAAATTTATGATTGTGTTTGAAGAATTGTTTAAATTTGTTAAGTGGGCAGATGAAGAACCCTGCAACATCGATGAAATATTAAGCAATTGTGAGGTAATTGAAGATGAAAAAAGTTAATCCAGCGGACATATTAATTAGTCCGCTTGGAATGGAAAATTTATTAGTTATTGATCAGGCTAATGATGAGGTAATTAAAAATAATGAACTACTTTTGGATAAACCGTATTTTTCTTTAGAAGAGGTGTTAGAGGGTTTAAATAAAGACGGACATTATTTAATTATTGTCGAGGGTCCGTTACATGGTGAAATTTATCGATATAACAATTATGGTGGACAAGAAGTGTATTTGATTGGAAAAACGTGCGGGTACGCATGAAAGGAGAGAAAACAATGACAGTAATAGTTGAAACAACTTCTTTAGCAGAAGAAATAGTTTTTAGAGATATTATAAGAATTGAAGATAAGGAAGAATGGATTGTTTTAAATGATAAAAATGGTCGATGTTTACCAATGCCAAAACAAGGCATTGAAAACATAAAAGTTTTATATATTTTAACAAATAAGGAGGGTTAAATAATGCCTAAATATAGAAAGAAACCCGTAGTTGTAGAAGCTATTCAATGGACGGGAAGTAATTTAGAAGAAATACGTAATTTTGTTGGTAGTAATTTAATCGAAGATTGTGAGGAGCTTTTTGATATAAAGAGGGAATTACAGAAAACGCTAGCTAGTATTGCAATCGACACATTAGAAGAAATAATGACGGTTAATTATGGTGATTATATCATAAAAGACGAACATGGGGATTTTTATCCGTGCAGACTTGATGTTTTTAAACAAACTTATGAAGAGGTGATTGACGATATAACCAAAGACAACGCAACGGAATTTTGTCCAGCTACTCAATTTGATTGGCTACCAAGTAATTGCAATGAACATACATGTGAAAATGGTACTAAAGAATGTTGGAAAGAGTGGTTAAAAGAAAATGATGAATAAAAAAGAGCAATTAAAATTAGAAACAGAGTTAATTCTTTTATTAGATGAATTATGTTCTGATTGTATGTTGTATAGAGGTGTTAAGGAAAAATATGTAATAGCAAGTACGCTATTTAGAGGTAAGTTTGCATTAAGTCGTATCGTTGATTGCAACCATATTTATAAAGCGATTGAGGAGAGCGAAAAGCAATGTTTATCGCCTAGAGAAGTATTTAAAATATTTGTAAATAAGGGGTGGATTTGATGGAAAACAAAAAAGTGCTGATGATCAAATTACTGAATCTTTATGAGCAAAGACAGTTTGTAAGGCCTAAATGTTCAAAAATCATCATTGATGAATATATTAGAAAATTGGAAATTGAGTTGGGGGTACTGCTTAATAATGGCAAAGAAAAAAGAAATTGAAAAATTGATTGATGATACTGTTTCAAAAACGGTTAATGAGTTATTAAAGCAAAAAATGATTAAAAAAAGTGATATGAATACATATCAAAAAACAGAGCAGCTTTTATATAATTACAACAATTTCAAAGAAGTTGTAAAGGATAAACAAGAAATGATTGAACAAATTAAACAAGTTGGAATATCAAAAACAAGCTGTTCATTTCTTCCTATGCCCCAAGATACTGGATTTAAGTATATACCATCAGAACAGGAAAAGAATGATGCTGCTATCGCTGAATTAGAATCATCTATTGCAGTTACATCAAACTTTATAAAGTTGATTGATAATGCTTTAAAGACAATTAAAGGTGATCCTTATTACAAGGTTATTGAAGAATGTTATTTTGATGGTAAGAAGCATAGTGCAGTTGCTAATGAATGGGTGACACCTATTGATGAAACAACTATAGGAAGAAATAAAAATAGACTTGTAAAGAAACTATCAATTTATTTATTTAGTGATGATGTGATTAAAGAATTATATTTATAAAAAAGATGTCCTTATTGGGCATTTTTTATATCATTTTTATCAAAAAATATAACACACTTGACAACTTGCATTTTTAGTGCATTTTCTTGTCATGGTTTTTGCATATTTTAATGATATAATGATTATAGTGAATAAATATAGTTAAGGTATATGTGTTGTGAGGGTTACTCTTCACATATAAAACAGTATATAAGAACAATGGGTTATCAAATATTATGGTAGCCTTTTTTGTTTGCTGATTTGATACAACTATTAATTAATATTACAAATAATAATGCCAGCTATAAAACAATATTCCCGTGTGAAGTGTTTTTTTCATTTTAAAATTATTCTCCTGAATTTTTATAAAATCTAATATTAATAGTTGTATCTAATGAGTGAATAAACGTGATTGAAAATTTAATAGAAAGGAAGTGGCATTATGAATTATAAATTGACACCCAAACAAAAATTATTCGCTGATGAGTATCTAATTGATCTTAATGCCACTAGAGCATATAAGGCAGCTTATAAGAGTTGTAAGAAGGATGAAACAGCAAATGTTAATGGTTCTAAACTACTAAGGAATACTAAGGTTGCCAAATACATAGAAGAACGTATGAATGAGCGTTCTAGACGTACAGAAATAACGCAGGACAGCGTTTTAAAAGAATTAGCTACAATAGCATTCGCAAATGTAACTGACTTTGTAACGATAGAAAATGGCGTTGTAGTGGTTAAAGACACAAAGGACATACCAAAAGAGCTTATACCTGCGATATCTTCTATAAAGGAAGGTAAGAACGGTATTGAAGTTGGTTTTTATTCAAAAGATAAATCGCTTGAATTGCTTGGTAGACATTTGGGAATGTTCAATGACAAGATAGAAGTATCAGGTTCGATTAATAACCCAATGGAAGGCTTAACAACAGAAGAATTAAAGAAGCTGATTGATTATGATTGATAAATCATTGATTAAACTTCATGCAAAGATTGAACTCGCAAGACGTGAGTTCTTTTTTTATTGCAATTTAAAAGCACCTGATTTCTATAAAAGTGATAGAAAGTATCTAGTTGAATTGTGCAATGATCTTCAGTCATTCTATGAATCTGATGAATATGATGCGCTTATCATCAATGAGCCACCTAGACATGGAAAATCAAGAACTGCCAGCTTGTTAGTTGAATGGATATTGGGAAAAAATCAAGATGAAAAGATTATGACTGGTTCATACAATGAAACATTATCAACTATGTTTTCTAAAAATGTTCGTAATGGAATCATGGAAACAAAAGCTGATCCAATGAAACCTGTATACAGTGATGTATTCCCAAATGTAAGAATCAAGCGTGGTGATGGTGCTATGAACTTATGGAGTTTAGAAGGTGGTTACAATAACTATCTTGCTACATCGCCAGGCGGAACAGCAACGGGATTCGGTGCTTCTTTGCTGGTGGTTGATGATTTAATTAAATCTTATGAAGAAGCGTGTAACGAAGCTACAAAAGAAAAACACTGGGAATGGTTCACTAATACCATGCTTTCACGTTTGGAAGAAGGCGGTAAGATCATTATTATCATGACTAGATGGGCAAGTGATGATTTAGCAGGGAAGGCATTAGAAGAACTGCCTGAAAGTGGCTATAAAATTAAGCATATAAAAATGAAAGCGTTACAGGACGATGGAACTATGCTATGCGAAGAAGTCCTTTCACGTAAGAGTTTTGAAGCCAAAAAGAAAGTAATGGGTGAAGATGTTGTTAGCGCAAACTATCAGCAAGAACCTATTGACTTAAAAGGTCGTTTATATACGTCATTTAAAACATATGATGGTGAATTGCCGCAGTTTAAATATATCAAGAATTACACAGATACAGCCGATACAGGTAATGATTATCTTTGTTCGATTAATTATGGGGTTACATTCCAAAATGAAGCCTATATTCTTAATGTTTTATACACTAAGGAAGGTATGGAAGTAACAGAGCCAGCACAGGCTAAAATGATGTTTGAAGATGAAGTTAATATAGCTGATATAGAATCGAACAACGGTGGTAGAAGTTATTCAAGAAATGTTGAAAGAATCATGAGAGAAAGATATAAGACAAATAAAACAGTCTTTAGACCATTTCATCAAAGCAAAAACAAGGCTGCTAGAATACTTTCTAACAGTACATGGGTTATGGAACATATATATTTCCCTCATAACTGGAAACATAGATTTCCTGAATACTATGAAGCCATGATGAAATATCAAAAGGAAGGTAAGAACAAACATGATGATGCACCTGATGCTACAACTGGAATTGCAGAAAAGATAAACAAAGGTGAAATCTATTCATGGGATTAGGGGTGAAAGAAATGAATGGACCAGGATATTTTAAAGGAAAAGAAGTTGTAGATGTAATACAATATAGTGATATGCATAGTGTTAGATTTAATACACCGTATGCTTTTTATGTTATTTGCAAAGATGGTTCAAAATATGAAGTTAGTAGTGATGAAGCTAAAAATCAAGCTGATTTTTTGTCTCGAAAAGAAGAAAAGAATAGCAGCATGAAAATTAATGTTTTAGGTACTGAATATGATGTTGAAATGCTAGAAGAACGTGATGAAACAATGAAAGCGTTAAATGCAGATGGTTATACTGATATTTCTACTAAGGAAATAAAAGTTTTAAAACTAGAAGAAAAACCTGGTAATCAAAAAGATATTTTTAAATATCAAAATACTGTATTAAGGCATGAGATTATTCATGCTTTTTTATATGAGTGCGGAATTGACTATGATATGCAGTTTCACAATGAAGAAAGCGTTGATTTTTTTGCAATACAGTTTGATAAACTTGCAAAGATTTTTGAAGATGCAGGGTGTAAGGAGTGATTAAATGCTTAATGCGATAAGAAAAGGAGTGAGTTGGTTGGATGCTAAGTTGAATAATCCGTTAGAAGAAACAGCAAATAACTTGAAGTGGCTTGAATTAGAATTGGAAGCGTGGCTTAATTCTAAAGAACGTGCGGATCAAATAAAGGCGGATATGTATTATAGAGATATACAAGATATAGCTAAATACAAGCGTATGGCAATTGGTGAGGGTGGCGAACTTGAAGAAGTTAAGAACTTACCAAATCATAAAGTAATAGATAATCAATATAAAAGGCTCGTCAATCAGAAAGTTAATCACTTGGTTGGTAAGCCTTTTACTGTTAATACCGATAATAAAACGTATGTCGATATGTTAAATAAATATTTTAACAAGAAATTCATGAAAACATTAAAAAGTGTTGGTAAAGATGCTAATAATGGCGGTGTTTCTTATTTATATCCTTACTATGATAACAATGAATTAAAGTTTAAACGCTTTAAGTCATATGAAATTAAAGTGTTTTGGAAAGATGATGAACACAATGAAATAGATTTCTTTTGGCGTTATTATAGAAAGCCTGTACGTTTTTCAAATGGAAGTGTTGAAGATATTCAGCATTTAGAAGTATATACATTAGAGGGTGTACGTTATTACATCTATAAAGGCGGTACATTGCTTTATGATAAGTTGAAAGGTGCAACTACTTACAGCTATTTAACATATACTTCATCAGTTGGTAATGAGGTTGTAGAAGAACAGCATCTTTCTTTTGAAAGAATACCACTTATCCCTTTTAAGGTTAGTGACATTGAAGAACCGCTTTTAAAGCGTGTCAAATCACTTCAAGATGGTATTAATACAATTACAACTGTATTCACAAATAATATGCTTGAAGATAGTCGTAACACCATTCTTATTATTATGAATTATGATGGTGAAAATCTAGGAGAATTTAGAAGAAATCTTTCAACTTATGGTGCAATTAAGGTAAGGAACACTAATGAAGAAAAAGGTGGTGTTGATACCTTACAGATTGAAGTAAATGCTGAAAACTATAAAACAATCCTTGAAATGTTTAAAAAGGCACTTATTCAAAACGGTGGCGGTGTAGATGTTACTGAACTAAGAGCATCAGGAACGCCTAATCAAATGAATATCCAAAGCATGTATTATGATATTGAATTAGATACCAATGATACAGAAACTGAATTTCAGTATTCTATGGAGCTGTTAAAGTGGTTTACCGACTTTGACATCAACTATCAGGGTAAAGGTAATTTCTTTGATGAAAAAGTTGAATTTATCTTTAATAGAGATATGCTGCAAGATGAAACTTCAATTATTGATAATTTGGTTAAATTAAAAGGTATTATTAGTGATGAAGATATTATCAAGCAACTTCCTTTTGGTGATTCTCAAAAGTTAATTGATAATATGAAGAAACAAAAAGAAGAACAAAAGCATGAAGTATTAAAAGAGTATGCGAATGCTTTTGTAAATAATCCACAAATCAACAATGAAGGTGATGAATAATGCCTGGTAGTGATTATTGGAAAAAGAGATTTGAACTGCTTGAAGATGCCATGAATAACAAGGGTGCGCAATATATGAAGGATTCAGAAGCAATATATCGCAAAGCCATAAGTAACACTGAAAAAGAGATTTCGAGGTGGTATACACGTTTTGCTGATAACGAAGGTATAAGCTATCAAAGAGCGGTTGAAATGCTAACTGGTGATGAATTAAAAGAATTTCATATGGATGTTAAAGAATATATACAAAAAGGAAAAACGTTAGGTGTATCTGATCAATGGTCTAAGGAATTAGAACGTGCATCTACAAAGGTCCATATTAGCAAGCTGGAAGCCTTGAAACTGCAAATGCAGCAACAGGTTGAGGAATTGACAGGAAAGAAAGCTAAGGGCATTACTCATCTTATGAGCGATATATATAGCGATACCTTTTATAAAACAGCTTTTGAAATTCAAAAAGGCTTTGGTGTAGCTACTAATTTTGCTAAGTTGGATAAGAAAGTTGTTGATAAGATCCTTGTTAAACCATGGGCATCTGATGGTTCAAACTTCTCAGAACGTATTTGGGGAAGTCATAGAGCACAGTTGGTGAACAAATTGCACGAGGGGTTAACAATTAATCTTATACAAGGGAAACCGCCTGATAACTTAATAAAGGAGATTGCAAATACATTTGAAGTTGATAGAAAACGTGCTGCTACATTGGTATTTACTGAAAAGGCTTATTTTCAATCAATAGCACAACGTGATTCGTTCAAAAATTTAGGCATTGAAGAATATGAAATTGTTGCTACATTGGATACTAAAACATCAGAGATATGTCGAGAAATGGATGGTAGGCATTTTAAATTAAGTGACTATCAGATAGGTTTAACTGCTCCGCCTTTTCATCCGAGATGCAGAACTGCAACCGCTCCGTTCTTTGATGATGAATTTGAAGATGAAGTGAAACGTGCTGCAAGGGATGAAAATGGTGACTATTACACTGTACCAGCAAACATGAAGTATGATGAATGGTATAGAGGGTTTGTTGAAGGAGATAAAAATACTCTTGATAAATTGAAACCAACAAAGAGTGCTAAAAAAGTTGAATCAATAAGAACGTTTGATGGTATAATAAAAATACCTAGTAGAAGTTATGATGATATTATTGAATATATTGCTAATATCGATGATACTTCTTTTAATTCAAATGTTAAAATTAAAATTGGTGATGAAGATAATATTTTGAAAGATATAATGGACGAAGTTGGTGCTTCGGGACTTCCAAAATCAATAAGTGAAGATGAATTTAATGTCTTAATAGAAAAGGGGCAACAGGCTTTATATCGAGGTGTTACTGATGAAAAGTTTGTAAAAGAATTTTTAGAAGGAAATGTATTTGTGGGACTAGGGGTTAATGGTAGTGGCATTTATACATCTAGTAGTAGAAAATACGCATTAAGATATGCAAACGAAATTGATGATAATGTAATGAAAATGCTGATAGATGACAAAGCTAAAATAATACCTATTGACAAATTATACAAAGATAAAAAATCTTTTATTAAATACATAGAATCAAAATTCAGTGGTAAAGAGAAAGATAAAATATTTAAAATCATTGCTAATAATGGAAAATTTGCTATATTGAATGGTTATGATGTCATTGATTTTGGTATGCATAAACTTGTTTTGAATAGAACTGTATTAAAGGTGGTGAGATATGATGGAAAAAATTAAAAGATTTTATGATCGATATTCAGACAGCGAAGAATATGGTAGGATACTTTCAAAAACAGCACCACCAGAAGTTGTAGAATGTTTTTGTAAGTATTATAATTCGTATTTGTTTGATGAAAATATGTCACCAGTAGAGGATATTCTTGACAAGACAAGAGAATACCTTGCTAAAAATGGATATGAAGAATATGTTAAAGAAGCGGATAAAAAATATTTAGAATTTATGGAAAGTATATTTGTTTAGGGCACTCACAATGAAATGAGTGCTTTTTTTATCCAAAAATTTAGAAAGGGGTGAAAGAGTGGATATTAAACTTACACTGGAAAACAAACAATTATATCCAGCAGTTGTTAATTTAAGGCAATTTTCAAATAATACGGATATATTAAAATTTGAAATGTCTGATTATATGTATGAAACAACTGATTTATCAAAACTGTACTGCTATGCGGTTTGTGATATGGGTGGAGAAATTGACGAAGTTAAACTTGAAACAGAAGTTGTAGAAAGTAAGCTAAAGATAACTTGGAAAGTTACTGGTTATACTACACAACAGGATGGGCATATCAATTATCAAATTGTATTTAAAAACCTTGATGAAGAACAAACTGTTTTGTGGTTTTCATATCAGGGTATTGTTTTTGTTAACAGTTCAATTGATGCGGATGGATATATAGCAGCTAACTACCCATCTATCCTGCAACAGTGGGAAAAGAGAATGAATGATGCAGATTTTAATTATAATCAAGTTCTCGAAGAAGCAAAAAGGCAAACCCAGCTTGCTGCTGAAGAAGTGAAAAAAGCTGAACAGGAAGTAACAAAAGCGAAAGAACAAGTTCGTATTGCAACAGAACAGGCTAAAAATGCTACTTCTGAAGCAAATAGGGCTTCTTCCAACGCTGATAAAGCTAAGAGTGAAGCTGATAGAGCAGAAACAATGAAAGATGCCATAAACAAACTTATTGGATATGAACCAGTAGATGCGATTGGCATGGAAGTAGCACAGGCGCGTGGTAAATATGATTTATTAGGTGAACGACTTGATGCAATGGATGAAAAAGTAATAATCCAAGAGAAAGATGGAAGTACCAAATCAGCAGCATTTAAATTTATTGTTACTGATGAAATAAAAGTACCTGCATCTAATGAAATAAAAGTAAGCCCGAATATGGGTATTAAATTAGAAGACTAGGAGGAAATAGAAGAATGTCTAAATTAAATAAAGTAAGAGTACAACTGTTAGATGAGGAAACAGGCTCAGTATTAGAAGAAGTAGATGTTATGACAAGTGCTGATGCAGTGAGTTTTGCTGACGGTCAAACATTTCAGCAAAAACTAGATGCTGGTTTATTAAAAGGTCAAAAGGGCGATACGGGTGCGATAGGACCTAAAGGTGATACTGGACCTCAAGGAGAAACAGGACCTAAAGGTGCGACAGGCGATGTTGGACCTAAAGGAGAAAAAGGAGACACGGGTGAAGGATTTAGTATCTTCAAAACATATGCTTCTGTTGCTGCAATGAATGCTGATAAAGCAAATGTGCAACAAGGGAAATTTGTATTAATCGCTTCAAATACAGAAGATGTTGACAACGCTAAACTATATGTAAAAGGTGCAACTGATTTTACATTCTTAACCGATTTGTCGGGGGCTCAAGGTATCAAAGGAGAAAAAGGTAATACTGGGGCAACAGGTCCACAAGGATCTCAGGGTCCAAAGGGAGATAAAGGAGATACAGGAGAAACGGTAAGAGTTGGTACAGATTATTCAACAGCAACTCAAGCAAAACTGTTTTTTAAATTAATTAATTAAAAGGAGAAAAAAGAATGGCAATTAAAAAGGGTCAAATGACCGATAATGAAACGGGAGATTTATTATACTTTCAAACATCTTATGATATGGTTACAGATAAGCCTACAAATTTTCCACCTTCAAGCCATAATCACGATGATCGTTATTACACAGAAGCCGAAATGAATACCAAGCTAACCGCAAAGCTTGATACAACTGGTAATGCAAGCAATGTGACTAATACTTTTACACAAGCCAGTACACTTGCAAATTTAACAACTGGTGAAAAATTAAGTGTTTCATTTGGTAAAATTATGAAAGCAATTGCTGATTTGATTTCTCATATTGGGAATAAGTCAAATCCTCATGGTGTTACCAAATCGCAAGTTGGACTTGGAAATGTAGACAATACAACAGACTTGAATAAACCAATTTCAACTGCAACACAAAAAGCACTAGATGGAAAAGCTAGCGCTTCACACACACATACTTCTAGTCAAGTAGGTTTAGGAAACGTAACGAATGATGCCCAAGTTAAAAGAAGTGAAATGGGTGTGTCTAGCGGTGTAGCAACACTTGATACAACTGGTAAAGTACCTAGTTCCCAATTGCCTAGTTATGTTGATGATGTGCTTGAATATACAAATAAAGCAGGTTTCCCTACAACTGGGGAAAGCGGGAAAATCTATATTGATAAAGCAACAAATATTACCTATAGATGGAGCGGTACCGCTTATGTAGAAATTAGTCCATCGTTGGCATTAGGTGAAACTTCAAGCACTGCATATCCAGGTAATAAAGGAAAAACAACAACAGACAATGTTAATGCGATTTTAGCAGGTACAAAAGTTGTACCTAAAGCAACAGATGCGAATACATTAGATGGTAAAGATTCAACCAATTTTGCCAGTGCAGCAGATTTAGCTAAGAAACTAGATAAATCAGGCGGTACTATGGAGGGTGTTTTTAATGTAGATACTCTTTATTTTAAAGTCAATACTGCTAGCGGATATAGACAAGCCTTTGGAACAATACGTGGTGGTTTATTAGCGTTGGGGTCTGACGAATTGCCTGCGGCTTTGTATGGTTATGATAAGAATCAAAAGCCACAATGGGTATACAAAGAAGGTTCGAACTATGTGTTTAAAGATTTAGCACTTAAAGATGATATTTACCCTGTTGGCGCTATCTATATGAGCGTTAGCTCAACTTCGCCCGCGTCTTTATTTGGTGGTACATGGACACAGTGGGGAAGTGGAAGAGTACCTATTGGTATTAATTCAAGCGATAGTGATTTTAATACCGTTGAAAAAACGGGCGGAAGTAAAGAATATGAATTGAGGGCATTAATCGGTGCAGTTGGTGGGAATGTCAATACTATAGGTTATGATAGTGAGGAAGTTGTACCTGGATATGGTTCTTATGACATGGTGCTGGATGCTAGTGCAGGGGCTAAACCACAAGGAGCAAGCAATACTACTAGGGTTGTTAAATCTGATGGTAATCCTGCTACAACCGTACAACCATATATAACCTGTTATATGTGGAAACGTGTTTCTTAAAGGAGAGCAAATATGAGAGTTTTTAATGAAGACAAAACACAGGAATTAAAAGAATATGATTTAAATAAAGGACATTTGGAACTAGATAAATTATTTATTAGACATCACGAAGCTGTAGAAGAAATTAAGGAACAATGGCACTACGAAACTATTGCGGAATATCCGAATGGTGGTAGAGATGTATCAAAAGTTATTGACGTTCCTTATCAAGCGCCTCAAGAAGCGTTTGACGAGTACGAAGATATTTATGTTTATATTCCTTATACTGATGAAGAACTTGAAGAATTGAATAAACCAAGTGAATTAGAAATATTAAAACGAGAACAGGAAGTAACCGCACAAGCGGTTCAGGATTTAATTTTAACAATGATGGGTGGTGAGTAAAATGGCGAATTTTTTAGTTTACAGAATCTTAGATGAAAAATTAACGTATGACAAAGTACCTCAAGCATTAAAAGCAGAAGTCAAACGAATTTTAATTGAACTAGGACATGAAGAATTGATTAAATAATAAGGCGCTCATTTGATATGGGTGCTTTTTTTGTGGAAAGAAAGAGGAAAGAAAAATGGATAACGAAAAATTTATTGATTTATGCAAAGAAGAAGTGATGAAATATGCAAATGAACATTTAGACAAGACAGACAAAAAAGAAATCACAATTGATAATGTTTTTGTTGTATGGTCATGTAAAACACTTCAAAACAACAAAGCGTTATTGAGTACAACGTTATTTGATGGAATGTATTATGAATGCACATATAACGGTGATAAGAATGAACTATATTTTGATGCCTATAAGAAGTGGGAAAACAAATGCATTGAAATTAAATAACTACTGGTAAAAAAGACATATCTTAAATGGTGTGTCTTTTTTATATATTCGTTCGGAAAAACGTAAAACTATCAAATCACGTGAAGCAACCACGTATAAAAGCGTAGATGAAAAGTGAGGTAAAAAAGTATGGAAAGAGAATTTTTAAAAGGATTAGGTTTAGAAAAAGATGCTATTGATAAAATAATGGCAGAAAATGGCAAAGACATTGAATTAGAAAAAGGTAAGGTTAAGGATATTCAAAGTCAATTAGTTACTGCCAACAACACGATTAAAGAACGTGATAAGCAGTTAGAAATATTAAAAAACAGCCCTGATAACCCTGAAACATTAAAACAGCAGATTCAACAACTTCAAGATGATAACAAGGCTAAAGATGAAGCACATCAAAAAGAAATCAAAGAACTTAAAGTTAATAGTGCATTAGAAAAGGCTTTAACTAATGCTAAAGCGAAAAATGCTAAGGCAGTGCAGGCACTTCTTGATTTAGGTGATGATGTTGAACTTAATGAAGATGGAACTATCAAAGGACTTGATGAAAAGATTAAGGCTTTGAAGAAATCTGATGCTTATATGTTCAATGATGATAAACAAAAGGTAAAGATTGATGGTGCTAAACCAAATGCATCACCAAATGATCCTGCTAATCCAAATCCAGCACGTGATCCTAACAAACCAAAAACTTATGAAGATTTTGTTGCTGAATTAGAAACACAGAACAATCAAGAATAGAAAATTAGAAAGGAAGATTTTTATTTATGAACACAAAATTTGATTCAAAATCATTTAATCCCGAAGCGTTTGGGAAATATTTAGAAAGCGTACCACGCTTAAAAAGAAACGAACTATTGAAGAGTGGTGCAGTTGTAGGAAGTGAAACATTAGCAAATTTATTTGCTGATCAAACTGGTTCATTCTATGCACGTATTCCAATGTATGGACAAGCAACAGCAGATGCACAAAACTATGATGGTGAAACTGATATTGTTGCAACTGGAACAAACACTTTTGAACGTGGTGTTTTTGTTGCTGGGCGCATGTTTGCTAAAACTGAAAAAGATTTCTCGTATGATATTACTAGCGGTGTAGATTTCATTTCACAGGTAGGGAATCAAACATTAGATATTATTGATGAAATTGATCAAGATGATTTATTAGCAATCTTAAAAGGTGTTTTCGCTATGACAGATGAAGGAAGTTTACCATTTGTTAATGAACATACTTATGACTGCACTAATGTAGATGATGGAAAAGTTAAAGAAACAACTATTAATAACGCTACACAAAAAGCAAGTAAACAAAATAAAAATAAATTTACTCTAGCTATTGCACATTCACAAGTTGCGACAAACTTAGAAAATATGAGATTGATTAAATATCTAACATATACAGATGCTAATGGTATTACTAGAGATTTAGCAATTGCAACATGGAATGGTAAAACATTAATTATTGATGATTCTGTTGGTGAATCAGTTGCTTATGAATTAACTAAAGATACTGATATTGTACCTGGCAAAACTTATTACACTCTAAAAGCTAAATCAGCTGATAAGTATGAAAAAGTTGCTTCACCTGAAAAAGCAAACCTTGGTACTTATTATGAACAATATACACAATATACAACATATGTATTCGGTAATGGTGTAATTGAAAGACAGCCAGTCCCTGTTAAAGTTCCTCATGAAATGGCACGTGATCCATATAAAAATGGTGGTGAAGATACTTTAATCAAAAGATGGCGAAATGCTTATGGTGTTAAAGGTATTTCTTATGAAAAGAAAGCACAAGCTAAAAAATCACCTACAGCCGCAGAAATGGCAGATGGTACTAACTGGGTGTTAGTTAATGATGGAAACACTGATAGCCCTGAATACTATGACCACAAAGCGATTGCTATTGCCCGTATCATTTCAAGAGGTTAATCATGAATAAAAATATTAAAGATGATATTATTAAAAGGCTTTCTTCAATGAACTATGAAGTTAAGGAAAAAGATAATTTCATCTTGCAGTTCATCATTGATAAGGTTGAACAGGATATTAAAAATAAGACAAATCAAAGTGAAGTTCCAAGTGGACTTCATTTTGTTTTTGTTGAACGTGTTTGTGGTGAGTTCCTAAATGGTATGCGCAGTTCAAATATGCTTTCTGATGAACAGATTGAAGCTACAGTGACTGCAATTAAAGAGGGTGATACACAAGTATCATTTGATAAAGATTCTTCACCACAAGCCGTTTTTGGTGCTTATTTGAAATATCTAATGAATTATGGTAGTGATGATTTTGCTAAGTATAGAAAGTTTATGTGGTGATTCATATGAATGCAGTTAGAAAAGCATTAGAAAGTATGTACAAAGATACTTGTACTATCTATGAAAATCAAAAAATTAAAGATCCTAATACTCATGTAACAAATTTTAAAGAAGTTGAAGTATTAAAAGATATAAAGTGCAGATTGTCATTTTCAAATGTGACAAGCGCTGAAAAGGGTGATGCGGTGACTATTGCGCAGGTTACAAAACTATTTATTGCGCCTGAAATAAATATCAAAGCAGGATCTAAACTGGTTATTACCCATGAAGGAGTTACTACTGAATACACAAGAAGCGGTGTTCCTGCTATACATTCAAATCACCAGGAAGTAGTTATTGAATTGTTTAAGGAATACGCATAATGGCTAAATGGGGAAACTGTGATTTTAAACAGCTTCAAAAATTACAAAAAAAAATGGAGAAGTTTGAAAAGGCTGATCTTGAACAGTTTTGTGAAATGTGTGCTAAACATTTAGCTGCAAGACTTTTAGCAAGAGTTATTAAAGCTACACCCGTTGATACTGGCACATTAAAACGTTCTTGGAGTGAAGAAAATAAGAATGTTTATGTTGAATATAAGGGTAATGAATTTATATGTGAAATTATCAATTCAACGGAATATGCAATTTATGTTGAGTATGGACATAGACTAAAAGGGCATAAAGGCTGGGTTCATGGTTATTTTATGTTGGAAAAATCAACACTTCAACTGGACTTACAAGCACCAAGAATTATTGAAAAATTACTAATGAAGAAATTGGGTGAGATATTCAATGATTAATGAAATTATGGATGCTATCGCTATTAAACTGCATGAAGTATATGGTGATGAATACGAAATACATCAAAATGATATTAAGCAAAGTTTGCAAGAGCCTTGTTTTTTAATTACTCTTATTGACAGTGAAAAAGAGAGTCTATTAAATTTGCGTTCTAAGCGACTTTTACCGTTTGATATATTATTCTTCTCTAGCAGTGGAAAAAATCAATGTCATAGCGTTTCTGATACGCTTACAAATGAGTTAGATATGATCAAATGTATTGACGGTGATTTACTTCACGGTACAAAAATGAGAAGTGAAATCATTGACGATGTTCTTCATTTCTTTGTCAGCTTCAATTATATAGCAGTAGTTAAAGAGGAAGAAACTGGATCAATGGAAACATTGGAAGTTAGCAGTAATACAAAGGAGTGATTATATGGCTAACACTAAAACAAAAACGATTCAAAAAAAACAGGATGCATCTTTTTACAAGGATGCATTTTTAAATTCTAAAGTATTTAGAAATAAAAAGGATTTATTAAATGCCATTTTAGAAGATGGTAAAAAATATACAACTAAAGAAGTCAATGACTTGTTAAAAAAAGAATTGGAAAGAAAGGTGGAATGTTAAATGTTAGGTGGCGGAACTTTTAATGCACAAAATAAAAAATTGCCTGGTACTTATATCAATTTTGCAAGTGCATCTAGAGCATCTGCATCGCTGTCTGATCGTGGTATCGTTGCAATACCATTATTAATGGATTGGGGTGCAGCAGATGAGGTTTTTGAAGTATCAAACGAAAAGTTTGTAAATAATTCATTGAAAATTTTTGGATATGATTATTCACATGACAAAATGAAAGGATTAAGGGATTTATTTAAAAATACCAAAACATTATATGCATATCGTTTAAATGGAAAGGGTACAAAAGCAACTAACACATATGCAGAAGCAAAATATCCAGGTATTAGAGGTAATGACTTAAAAATCATTATTTCAAAGAATGTTGATGATGAAACTAAATTTGATGTTAAAACAGTTTTAGAGTTTAAAGAAATGGATGTTCAAACTGTTAAAAATTCTTCTGAACTGGTTGCCAATGACTGGGTAACTTTCAAAAGTGCAGAACTTCAAGAAACTGCTTCGACACCATTAGCAAGTGGTACAAATGGAACAGAGGTAACAACATCTGAATATCAAGCGTTTTTGAATGCGATTGAATCTTACAGTTTTAATGCTTTGGGATGTCCAGTTGAAGATTCGAAAATCAATGAATTATTTGTTACATTTACAAAAAGAATGCGTGATGAAGTCGGGGCTAAATTTCAAACGGTAGTTTATAGAAAACCTGCTGATTATGAAGGAGTTATCTCTGTAGAAAATGAAGTGACTGATGATGTTAATAAAGCAAGTGTGGTTTATTGGACAACTGGCGCACAAGCAGGTTGTGCAGTTAATAAATCATTAACTAATACTGCTTATGATGGTGAATTTAAAATTAAGGTAGATTATACACAATCACAATTAGCGGATGCATTAGAAAGTGGTAAATTCATTTTTCATAATGTAACAGGTGAAGTTAGGGTTCTTGAAGATATTAATACTTTTACATCAGTTACAGATGAAAAAAGTATTTATTTTTCAAATAACCAAACAATCAGGGTTATTGATCAAATCGCTAATGATGTTGCTGCTTTATTCAATACGAAATATCTTGGTAAAATTCCAAACAATGCATCAGGTAGAATTTCACTGCAATCGGATGTTGTTGCAATTCATAGAGCATTAGAAGATATTCAAGCAATTGAAAATTTTAGTGCAGATGATATTGTGGTGGCTCAAGGTGATACAAAGAAATCAGTAGTATTAACAGATAAAATCACAGTTATTAACGCAATGAGTCAACTTTATATGAGTTGTGTAATTAGCTAGAAAGGGGAACAGATAACATGGGTAAATTTACAATGAAGGCTAAGGATTCTATCAGTGGATCAATGGCTGAATTATATGTGACTATTGAGGGAAACAGATATAACTTTGCTCAGGCAATCACATTTGAAGCAAATTTTGAAAAAAGCAAAACTGAAGTGCCTGTTTTAGGTCGTACAGGTAAAGGAAATAAAGCAACGGGGTGGACTGGTTCAGGTTCAATGACTTTACACTACAATACTTCAGTTATGCGTGAATTAGCATATAGGTATAAAGAAACTGGTGAAGATGTTTATTTCGATATGCAATGTACGAATGAAGATCCAACTTCAAGTGTTGGTAGACAAACCGTTACATTAATTGACTGCAACTTTGATAGTTTAGTGTTAGCTAAATTTGATGCTGATGCAGATTATCTTGATGAAGATGTCGACTTTACGTTTGATGATTTTGAAATTCCTGAGAAGTTTAATTTGTTACAAGGGATGATTTAGTTTAAAGGACCACATTGAAGTGAACCCCATATAATGTGGTCCTTTTTTATTTGATTAAATATAAGAAAGAGGTATGAGAAAAATGAGTTTATCAGCTTTTATGGCACAAAATGTTGTGCAGGAAGAAAATATTGAATATGTTGCATCAAAAAGATTTATCGATGAAAAAACAAAAAAACCTATTGCATGGGAATTAAGATGTTTGGATTCACAGCGTGATGAAGAATTAAGAAAATCTTGTACTAAAAGATTAGAAGTACCAGGAAGAAAGGGGCAATTTACAAAGGATACAGATTTTGATAAGTATGTTGGACTGTTAACAGTTGAATGTGTTGTATTCCCTAATTTGAATGATGCAGAACTTCAAAATTCTTATGGAGTTATGGGTGCGGATGCATTATTAAAAAAGATGTTAAAACCAGGTGAATACGCTGATTTATTAGCAAAAGTTCAAGAAATAAATGGCTTTAATGAAAGTTTTGAAGATAAGGTTGAAGAAGCAAAAAACTAATTGAAGAAGGTGATTTTGAAGCTAATATTGCTTATTATTGCCTTCATAAATTGCATATGCTTCCATCACAGTTTCTTTCTCTACCGACAAATGAACAGGCATTTGTATATGCTGCAATTCAAATAAGGACTGAGAATGAAGAAAAGGAAGCTAAAAAAATAAAAGCAAAATCAAAATCTAAAGGTCGTAGGAGGTAGGTGAATATATGGCTTCTATTAAAACAGTTATAAGCGTTCAAGACAGAATGACACCAGCATTCACCTCTATGAACCGTGCTTTAAATATTGTTATAAGTTCATTTGAACAGTTACAAAGAGATTCAGGGCGTGCAGTTGATACTTCTTCTATACGACAGGCAAGGGAAGAATTAGCACGTGCTGAAGTCACTATGAATGGTGTTGAACAGGAAATTAGACAGGCTGCAAATCAGCAACAAAATTTTAATACCAAGATAAAGCAAGGACAATCGGCTTCTGATGGACTTCTTAAAAAGGTTATGGGATTTGTTGGTGCTTATGCTGGTATACAGACAATAGGAAATATTGTTGGTTTGTCAGATCAAATGTCACAGACAACTGCTAAATTAAATATGATTAATGATGGTTTACAGTCAACTGAAGAACTTCAAAACATGATATTTCAATCGGCACAGAATTCAAGAGCAGCATACGGTGATACAGCTAAAACAATTGCAAAATTAGGGCAAAATGCAAAAGATGCATTTAATTCAAATAAAGAACTTATTGCATTTGCTGAAACATTAAATAAAAAGTTTGTTATAGCAGGTGCTACACAAGAAGAAATATCAAGTGCTACATTGCAATTAACGCAAGCGTTAGGATCGGGTGTATTACGTGGTGAAGAATTAAATGCAGTATTTGAGTCAGCACCAAATGTTATTCAGTCTATTGCTGATTATTTAGATGTGCCAATTGGAAAAATTCGACAAATGGCAGCAGATGGTGAAATAACTGCTGATATTGTAAAAAATGCAATGCTTTCATCAATAGATGAAACGAATGCACAGTTTAAACAAATGCCTGTTACATGGTCACAAATATGGGTTAAGTTTAAAAATGAAGCATTGATGGCATTTCAGCCAATACTTGACAAAATCAATGAAGTTGCAAATAGTCAGGGTTTTAATGCAATGTTCAATGGTGCTGTAAATGCAATTCGAATGTTTGGTAATGTAGCAACTAAAGTGATCGATGTTATAGCTAACGGAGCATCATTTATAGCACAAAATTGGAGTATGATAGCACCTGTAATATATGCAGTAGCAGGGGCTATGGCTATTTATGGAGCGACAATTTTAGCTGTAAAGGCATATCAAACCGCTGCTTTGGCAGTATCATGGATGTACATTGCTGCATTAAGAATGAAAACATGGCTTACACAGGAAGGAATTATTGCAACAGCTACTCAAATAGGAGTGCAGATGGGGCTTAATGGTGCATTGGGTACTACAGTAGGTCTTATTTTTATGATAGTAGCAGCGGTTTTAGCTGTTATTGCTGTTGTATTTATAGTGACAGCAGTTTGGAATCATTTTACTGGTGAAAGTGTAAGTGGCTTAGGAATTATTGTTGGTGCAGTTTACTGGTGTGGCGCTCTTATTCAAAATATTTTTATTTTAGTAATTAATATTATTTTAGGAGCATTTCAGCTTCTGGTTAACAGTATTCAGCTAGGTGCAGCAGCTATCGCATTTGTATGGCAGTTAATTTGGAAAACAATAGCGAACCTGGCTATAAGTGTTGCTGAGTGGGTTGTAAATAAGTGGAATGAAGCAGTACTTAATATTAAAAAATTCTTTGCATTTTTAGGTAAAACTGGCGCACAGGCTTTTAAAGCTGTTGCGAGTGCGGCAGGAAGTGCAGCAACTTCTATCGCAAATGCATTCGTTGCAGGTGCTAACGCAGCTATTAAGGCAATCAACTGGATCATAGATGCAATCAATTTAATTCCAGGTGTTGATATTGATAAGGTTGATAAAATTGGCAAAGTTGACTTATCGTTTGATACCAGTGGGTTAGATACATATATATCACAAATGGATGGTATATTAGGTGAAACAGCGGAAAAAGTTTCGTTTGATAGATTTGAGTATGATGCTTTTGAAATGCCTGATTTGTGGTCACCTGATTATGTTGACTTTGTTGATATGGGCGAAGCATTTGATAAAGGATATGCTCAAGGTGAAAAATGGCAAAGTGATATAGGTGACTGGATGGGCGGACTTTTTGATAAAGGTGATAATCCGCTATCTGATCTTGAAAATAATTTTGGCGGTATCAAAGATGCAACTGATAAGGCAGCAGATTCAGGGAATAAGACCGCTGGAAACACTGCACAAATGGCTAAGACCATGAATGCATCAAGTGAGGATTTGAAATATTTAAGAGATATTGCAGAACGTGAAACAATAAATCGTTTTACAACTGCTGAAATAAAAATTGATATGAATAATAACAACACCATAAATAGTGATATGGATATTGATGGTGTCGTTGAAAAATTAACAGAAAGAGTTGAAGAAGAACTTCTTGCTACTGCTGAAGGGGTTCATAGTTAGAAAGGGGAGTTGTTTATGGCTAAAGGATATAGTTTCTTTTTAGGAAGTTTACAGCTTCCTGTTCCACCTGAATCAATGGAAATGGTTATTAATAATCAAAATACAACAATTAATTTGATAAATGATCAGGAAGTTAATATTTTAAGAAAAGCAGGACTTACCGAAATATCATTTGATGCACTTTTACCGCAAACAAAATATCCTTTTGCAACTTATCCTAATGGATTTAAAAGTGCTTCATATTTTCTTGAAGAAATAGAAAAACTAAAAACAGGTTTAAAACCGTTTCAGTTGATTGTGACACGTGCAACACCTAATGGCAAGCTGTTGTTTGACACAAATATAAAAGTGTCTTTAGAGGATTACACAATAAAAGAAGAAGCAGGAAATGGTTTTGATGTTAAAGTATCTCTGTCTTTTAAACAGTATGTTGAATATTCAACTAAAACAGTAAAAATAAATATAGAAGATAATCGAAAGAAACCAGTAATTAATCCCCCATCAAGACCTGCTTCTTCCAATGCATCCAATGTACAGCCGACTATAGGATGCAATGTAATTGTAAACGGGAGACTGCATCGTGACAGTTATGGAAATGGACCAGGACAAACTCGAACCAATTATCAAGGTAAGATAAATTTTATTAAGACAGATGGAAGGTCGCATCCTTATCATGTCACAACACCTAGTGGCAGTTGGCTTGGCTGGGTTCTTCCAAGTGCGATAAGGGTGATTTAATGAAAGTTCAATTATTGATACAGTGGCTTGATACCTGTTATGAACCTGTAACACTTGATGGCATAACTTGGACATTAGAAAGAAAAGGAACACCAGGAAAACTAGAATTTACAGTGCTTAAAGATTCTAAACTGAGGTTTGAAGAAGGTGCTTCGGTTCGGTTAAAAGTAAATGATACTAATTTATTTTATGGCTTTGTATTTAAGAAAACATATGATAAAGATAAAAATATCAAAGTAACTGCGTATGATCAGTTAAGGTATTTAAAGAATAAAGATACATATGTTTACAAGAATAAAACCGCTACTGAACTTGTTAAGATGATTGCAGCAGATTTTAACTTAAATATTGGTCAGATGGACGATACGTATTTTAAAATTGCTACTAAAGTTGAAGATAACAAAACGTTATTTGATATTATTCAGGATGCACTTGATGATACTTTAGACAACAGAAGTGAAATATATGTACTATATGATGATTTTGGCAAGCTGAGATTATCCTATATTGAGTTCTTAAAAGTTGGATTGGTTGTTGATGCGGAAACCGCAGAATCATTTGATTATTCAAGTTCAATTGATGGTGAAACCTACAATAGAATCAAACTTGTTAGAGAGAATGAAAAGACTGGTAAACGTGATGTTTATATTGCACAAAGCGGTGACAATATGAATAAATGGGGTGTTCTTCAATACTTTGATACTGTTGATGAAAATGTCAATGCAGTTGCAAAAGCTAATGCACTTTTAAAGTTATACAATGAAAAAACCAAATCATTGAAAATAAATGGTGTATTAGGCGATACAAGAGTAAGAGCAGGCTCACAAATTATTGTGCAGTTAGAATTAGAAGATATGAAACTACAAAATTTTATGCTGGTTGAAAAAGTAACACATAAATTTGAAAACAATCATCACAGTATGGATTTGACACTGAAAGGAAACGGTATTTTTGATGGCTAATTTGGTTGAATTGATTAAACAGGCAGTAGTTGAAGCGGTGAATGCTTCTGATCCTGCTGCTTTTTATTTTGGTACTGTAACTAGTGATAATCCTTTGTCCATCAACGTTGAACAAAAGATGGATTTAACAAGTGAATTTCTTATTCTAACTAATGCAGTGAAGGACCATGTTGTAGAAATGACAGTTGATCATACAACTGAAAATGTATCACTTAATGCTGATCATACGCATGAAGTTGAATCAAGCGGTGATATAACTGTTACATCTAAACTGAATCCTGAACAACCAGGAACAACGATTGAAAATGAGGTTCAGAATACATCGTCAACATCAATAAGTGCAGTTAAAATTGATTTAACACATAAACACAGTTATAAGGGTAGAAAGAAGTTTACAGTTCATAATGCACTAAAAAAAGGTGAAAAAGTTGTAATGATAAAATTGCAAGGCGGTCAAAAATTTGTTGTTTTAGATCGTGTATAAAAAAGGGGGAATGTTATGATTCCACAGAATGAATATGAATTAGAAAATGATGCTGCTTTAGATATTGAAGAAATACCGACACCAACACCTAGGATCATCATAGAAAAAAACAGGCTAATGGGTTCATGTGATGGGCTTGAAGCAATTAAACAGGCAGTATATTTAATCCTAAATGTTGAAAGGTACAGATATGTAATTTATTCATCGAATTATGGAGTTGAATTTGATGATATGTTAGGTAAACCAGTTCCATATGTACTGCCTGAATTAAAAAGAAGAATTGAAGAAGCATTGACACAAGATGATCGAATTACAGGTGTTGATGGTTTTGAGTTTGAGACAAAAAAAGATACAGTGCATTGTACATTTACAGTACACAGTATTTTTGGGAATTTTGCAAGTGAAAGTGTGGTGAATATTTGATGTATGAAAATATTACTTTTGAAAAACTGATGGAAAGAGCAGTTGCGAGAATTGAAGAACAAAACTCTAATGTTGACACAAGAGAAGGTTCTATTGTCTACAATGCTTTAGCACCAGCTATTTATGAAATTATGGGAATGTATATTGAGATTGACAGAATCATGAATGAAACATTTGCTGATACTGCATCAAGAGAATACCTTATCAAAAGAGCAGCAGAACGTGGTATTATTCCACAGCCTGCAACAAAGGCTATTTTAAAAGGGGTATTTACCCCATCTGCACTTGAAATTCCTATTGGTTCAAGATTTTCATTAGAAAAACTAAATTATACAGTTATAGAAAAAATTGGTGATGGTCAATATCAGTTGGAATGTGAAACTGCTGGTGAAGAAGGTAACCTTCATTTTGGACAGCTTATTCCAATTAACTATATTGATAAGTTGGAAACCGCTGAACTTGTTGAATTGCTTATTCCTGGTGAAGATGAAGAAGATACCGAATCAATAAGAAAAAGATATTATCAATCATTAGAGGCTGAAAGTTATGGTGGTAACAAAATTGACTATAAAATTAAGGTTGGGTTAATAAAAGGTGTTGGTGGTGTTAAAGTCTATTCAGGTCATGAATGGAACGGCGGTGGAACTGTCAAAATCGTTATAACTGATTCTGATTTTGAAAAGCCTACGGATACATTAGTGAAATCGGTTCAAAAAGAAGTTGATCCCGTTGCTACACCTGGTGAAGGTATTGGGATAGCCCCTATTGGACATATAGTAACTGTTGTAGGTGTTAATGAGGTTGAAATAGATATTAGTACCCAAATAATTTATCAGCCTGGATATTATTTTGAAGCTGTTAAAACAGATTTAGAAAAAGCAGTTGATGAATATTTACAAGGTTTGAATTCAGTTTGGGAAGATGAGAATAACATTATTGTTCGTATATCGCAGCTTGAAACTAGAATTTTAGGTGTAAAAGGTGTTCTTGATGTCATGAATACAACAATCAATGGGGTATCAGAAAATTATACTGTTCACAAAGACAGTATTGTTAAAAGAGGTGAATTAACCGATGGAAACTAGACTTATTAGTTATCTTCCACCTATTTTACAGAATATCGAAGAATTTAAGGCGCTATATGGAACTGAAGATTATGAAATTGATGATCTGTACGCTGCACTTGAGATTCTTTTAAAGGATCAGTTTGTGCATGAAGCAACTGAAAATGGTATCAAAAGATGGGAGAAGATTTTAAAGATTATTCCTGGGGCTTCTGATACCTTAGATATGCGCAGATTTGAAATTTTAAATCGTTTGAATATCAAGATACCTTATACTATAACGATGCTTCGAAACAAAATACAAGCATTGTATGGGAGCGATTGTGATATTAAATATATCAATGATACTTATACATTGAAAATTTTTGTTCCTGCTATCGTAGATAAGGAACTTTTAAATTTACAAAAAATGTTAGATGTGATTATTCCAGCTAATTTAATTGTTAACATTATCATAAATGAATAGATAGAAAGGATGAGGAAATTATGAAATTTGAAAACAAAGTTTATGACACTTTAAAGTACGTGGCACAGGTGGTATTGCCATCAGTTGGAACGTTGTATTTTGCACTTGCAGGGATTTGGGGGTTACCATTTGGAGAAGAAATTGTTGGTACAATCACTGCGATTGATGCGTTTTTAGGTGCTTTATTAATGATTTCAACCAGCCAATATAAAAAAGGGAAAGAATAGTGGATGTTCCAATGTCGCAAGGTGAATTCTATGTATTATTATTTGGTGCAATTAGCGGCTTAGCAGTTGTTGTTGCACCGATTTTAAAACTTAATTCTAATATAACGAAATTAAATTCCAATATGGAGTATTTGAATCGTAACGTCGTAGAGAGTGAAAAAAGAATCAATGATATAGCCCAACAACAAAATATGACGGATAAAGTTCTTTATGAACATAAATATATCCTTAAAAATCATGAAGATAGAATTGATAAATTAGAAAAATAAGAGTGGTTGAATACTGCTCTTATTTTTATTACAGAAGGAGAATGAAAAATGGAAATAAAACAAAATTTAGTCAATGTAGGTGAATACAGTATTAAATGTCCTTACGAAAGAACACCGCAGTTTTACGTGGTTCATAACACATATAATGATGCAGCAGCATCAAACGAAGTAGCATATATGATTAGAAATGACAATAAAGTATCTTTTCACTATGCTGTTGATGATGTAGAAGTTGTTCAAGGTTTACCTGAGAATAGAAGTGCTTTTGCTTCTGGTGATGGTGGAAAAGGACAAGGAAATTTATATGGTATTCATGTAGAAATCTGTTATTCAAAATCAGGGGGAGACAGATTTATTAAGGCTGAACAAAATGCAGCTAAACTTATTGCAGATGGTTTAAGAGCACATGGTTGGGGTATTGATAAAGTTAAAAAACACCAAGATTTTGCCGATAAATATTGCCCACATAGAACACTAGATATGGGGTGGCAAAGATTTTTAAACATGGTACAAGCTAATCTTGACGGAAATGCTCAACCAACACCAGATAATGGCATATCAGTAAATTATCAAGTAAGAATTACTGCAAATAGTGGATTAAATGTTCGCTCTGCTGCTTCTGCCAGTGCTTCTAAAATAACTGCATTAGCTAAAGGAACTGTAGTTACTGTAGATAGAGAATCTAATGGATGGTTACATATCAGTCAAGGGTGGATTTCGGCTGAATATACTGAAAGAGTTTCTAGCGAATCTTCAGTTAATTATAAGGTTAAGGTTACTGCAAACTCAGGATTGAACGGTCGGTCTACTCCAAGCACTTCAGGAAGCAAAGTTACTGCTTATGCTAAAGGAACAGTCTTAAACATTTCAAAAGAACAAAATGGTTGGGGATATACTGGTACTTGCTGGGTTAAATTAGAATATACTGAAAAAGTATCACAAGGATCAACTTCTGGTGGCTTAAAACCATTAGGTACTTATGAAGTTACCGCTAGTGCTTTAAAAGTCCGCACAGGAGCAGGAACTAACTATAGACAAAAATCCAGAAGTGAATTAACTGCTGATGCTAGAAAACATGCAAACGCTAATGGTTATTTATTAAAAGGTACACGAGTTACCGTTAAAGAATGGAAAAATGGATTTGCACGTATTCCATCAGGTTGGGTATCAGGTGACTATTTAAAGAAAGTGTAAGGTACAATTATATGAAACGTATAGAAATATCAATTTCAGCTATTCTAGCGCTATTATCACTATTACTAGGAATTGCCCTGGTACAAGAGAAACAAGCCACTAGAAACCTAAAAATCAACGTAGAACTAACAAAGCAGGAACTTTATGATGCTAGAGGTGATAGGGATTACTACAAGGATCAATATAAAAAATATTTTGAACTATCCGAGGAACTCCAAAATCAGATGGGAGTTTACGCACAGTGAGAATAATTCTAGTTAACAATGCTAAAGATTTAGATGGATTTCTTTTACCGTTATGCTTTTTTGGCGGGAATACCCGACTATTAGAGGAAAAAGAAAAGACCTGTATCATTCAATGCGATTATGAAATTGCTGAAGTATTAAAAGAGTACATAATAAAACCCTAGCCTTAATCGGTTAGGGTTGTTTTTTTATTGTTTATTTTTTACTGTGTTCATTCATCCATGCAGTTTCTGCATCAATATCACTAATAATAGTTTGTTCAGCAAAACTAAAGTGAACACATTTATCACCAGCAAATCTGAATTTATAGTAAGTATCTATATCATGGTTTTCAACATATCCAGTGAAATATTGAACTTGTGAATTTTCATCAACCCAATTTTTTGATTCAGTCCATTTAATATTAGGTGATTCACCAATCATAGTTGTTAGTGCTTCGACAACATAAGCAAAATTGTCAATATCTTCATAATTAAATATGTTTGTTTCTTCTTCTTTTTTTACTTCTTCTGTTTTGTTTGATTTAGCTGATGGATTACTATTGGAAACGTAGTATATTGCATATCCAAAGCCACAAATTGCGACTAATGGAATAATTAAAAACATCTTTTTACTAAATTTTAGATTCAATTTCCCATTAAGTTTTAAAAATCCAAAACCAAATAATACAATCGCACCAACACCAGCAGTTATCATATCAGTTGATCCATTTCCCTGTGAAATTTGAATTGGTATCGTTATTGCACCACTTATACACATAAACAAACAAAACCACTTTAGAAATTTTTTCATTTATAAATTCCTCCCTTTGAGCTAATTATACATTAATAATTTTAACTGTTCAATTAATGAAATAAATAACAATCATTTTACTTTTTGTAGAGGTAACTAATCATTAACTATTTGTTAGAGGGAAGTTTATATACTGTCTCTTTATCTTATATTCATACATAAACTGCGATACGATTCGATTTTCCTCACCTCCACCAATAAAGCAATTGACCGAATAGATAACCAATCTATTCGTTTTTTTATATAAAAACTTACTAAATTTCTGATTATCTTTTCATAAGTTGGTAAATGCCGATATAT
>ENA-OWPJ01000173-OWPJ01000173.1-human-gut-metagenome-genome-assembly--contig:-NODE-173-length-83397-cov-7.47189_pt1 | contig 83397 bp, 74 predicted proteins | sample MGYA00248264_ERZ651846 | MGnify/ENA primary metagenome ERZ651846 (study PRJEB26924, sample SAMEA4378271) | human gut metagenome | biome: human gut; feature: human-associated habitat; material: faeces...
CATGCTGTATTTGATATCATTGCCACTTTCGTCATTTTTCGTATTGACATTATTTCTGTTTTCGGATATACTGTTAGTGATAGATACGCTTGTTCTATCGCTCTCAACATTTTCTGTTGTTGGGCGGTATTGCGTATCTATCTTTTTTATATCTAATTTTTCAGGTGCGAAATTTATAATATCATACAGTACCATTTCGTTGCCTTTTGTAAATCCGACAATTACCTTTGCGGAATAATCATTACTTCCAACCCTTATTAAAACATCACCTCTTGCAAACTCCTTAAAGCTGTCTTTTCTTGTATGCTTTAAATCCTCATTTACATAATTTGTTGAAGCGATAATTATTTCATCAAGATTATTTGCCGTTTTAAATTTATCTTTATAAATCACAGTATCATAGTTTTTCTTGTTTTTAGAATATTTAGAATTTGTATATTCATTTCTGGTTATTCGGTTAACCTTAATAAATCTGCCTTTAATAGGAATACCGTTTGAAAATTTATCTGATATCGTATTCTTAACTGTTTTTACCCAGTCTGATTTTTTTACACCTTTGAGAATGTCATCATTAATTACTACAACCGGATTATTATCTGTGGTATATCCAATAGAATATTTGATATCATTGCTACTTTCGTCATTTTTCGTATTGACATTTTTGGGACTTTGAGATATACTGTTATTAAAGAATCCATATGTGGAACTACTGAGTAACGGCAATTGGAGCCTATTGACTCTCAGCCACATATGGGTTCTTTTTTTATTTGGTTCAACATACAAAATTTTACTTTTGTTAATAAAGTTTTGCAGATTTTTTTCTTTACCATAAGCACTTGCTACCTTGATAACATTTAAACTTTTTCCGCCTCTATCAGTTGGATTTAATTCAAGTGCAACAAGGACAGGATTGTTTTTGCTGTCATATACATCACCAAATAAAACAAATCTTCCAATTAATGGCTTTGTCAAGAAAAGTGTGTAAGTTTTTTAAAAATCATAAAAATTATGTTAATGCTTCAAATCATGTGCTCGTATTTTTCAATACGGGCACTGATTTTTTCATTTATAGCCAGTTGATTTCTGACCATAGCCCAGTTTTGTACCTTGCTTCCGTTCCATTTTTTGTAAAGCTCGGTAATTCTGAGATAGAGCAATTTGAGCAATGCATTTTCGTTTGGAAAAGCACCTTTTTTGGTGACCTTGCGAAAGCTCGAATTGATGCTTTCAACCGCATTGGTTGTATACATAACCTTACGAACGGCACTGCCATAATCGAAAAGCTGCTCGACATGGTTGAAATTTCGTTTCCACACATCAACTGCTCCGTGATATTGTGACCACTCCTGACAGAACTGCTCAAAGGCTTTTCGAGAGGCTGTGAGGCTCGGTGCTCCGTAAACTTTTTTAAGCGATTGTGTGAATTTTTTGTAGTCCTTGCTTGGCACATATTTAATTGAATTTCGAATTAAATGTACGATACAACGCTGCACAACAACATCTTTAAATATCGCTTTTGCACCGTCTTCAAGACCGGAAATACCGTCCATACAGATAAACAATACCTCCTCCACACCTCGTCCTTTTAATTCATCAAATATTTGCATCCATGTGTGTTTGCTTTCGCTTTCATTAAGCCACAAGCCTAAAATGTCCTTTTGTCCGTCAATATCATAGCCTAAATTTGTATATACTGCATAATTTTTTTGCTTTCATGCTCTTTTCTGATTGTAACATACATACAATCCTCAAACAGAAATGTGTACATCCTTTTCAAAGGTCTGTTTTGCCAATCGTCAAGTTTATCTAAAACGCAATCGGTTATTTGCGACACTGTTTCGTGCGAAATTTCAAAGCCGTATATATCCTCAATCGTTTCGGCAATATCACGCTGGCTCATTCCTCTTGCATACATGGCTAATACCTTTTCTTCAATCTCGGATACATCCTTTTGCCGCTTTTGTACAAGCTTCGGTTCAAAGCTTGAAGCTCTGTCACGAGGCACTTTAATTTCAACCTCTCCTGCACTTGTTCTGACTTTCTTGTTGGTGTAGCCGTTACGACGGTTATCGGTAGACTTTGCACCGTGGTCGTTGCTCTCATAGCCTAAGTGATTGTTCATTTCGCCTTGCAGCATTGCTTCAAACATCGGTCCGAAAATGTCTTTCAAGGCGTCCTGCATATCTGCAACGCTTTTCGGATTATAATGTCCCATAATTTGCTTTGCGAGGTTCTCGCCAGGTGTGCTTTCCTTTTTCTTTGCCATTTCGTTCATTCCTTTTTTCCTTTCTTTCATTGTAGCACACTTTCCTGAAATTGAAAAAGTGTGCAAGCTATTGTTTAACTTACACACTTTATTTTACAAGATCATCCAGGACGATAATCTTGAAGTCCTCAGGGGTCTACTCGGTCATAGTTCTATCTCAATCGCTCAAATATATATTCATTTGGCTGCACAAATGCAATTAGTGAATAATAAGTTTGATAGTCATTTAGACACCTTGATTTTTTAACACTCCAAAAAGAAAAGCACTGACTATAAAAATCAGTGCTTTTGGCTGGGCTGGCGGGATTCGAACCCACGGGTGACGGAGTCAAAGTCCGTTGCCTTACCGCTTGGCGACAGCCCACCATTTAAACCCAACTCGTGGTTTTTAAATCAAAAGCCGCACAAAAGTAAAATGTGCGGCTTTATGGTGACCCATCGGAGATTCGAACTCCGGACACCTTGATTAAAAGTTTGGTTTTTCTAGAATAGCCTGTAACTGTTCTTCAACGGTGCCTATTCCTTTACATCTTATCAAAGGTATATTAATCTGTTCAAAAAGTTTATTTTTAAAATTGTCTTTTTCGTTGCTGTGGCTGTTATCGTCAAGCTCTATTGCAACTACAATTTTCAAAGTTTCTTTATCAAGCAATAAAAAATCAATATGCTTACATCTGATTTTTGCAAAGTATTTCATATATTCAGATTTGTTATTAACTTCTACAAAATCTGCAAGTCTGACTTTTGCAAGAGGAAGTAAATTTTTGCTTTCTGCAATCTTCTGCAACTGCTTGTAAAAATAAAATTCGTTCTTTGTAAACAAATACTTTTTCTTATACGATTTATAATCATCAACGCTGATGTTTTCTTCTTTCTCTTCTTCAACATCTACAGTATTTGTCTTATCAACATTCAAGTTTTTGCTTTGCTGTAACTTTTCATTAGTTTTCTTATTTCTAACGCTTTGCGATGCTACTTCTAATATTATTACTATAATACCTATTACAATTAATATTCCCCAGTTCATTTCTACACCTTATTTCATCTCTATTTTATTTATCTTGTTTTTACCCGATATATTTAATTGATTTTTGATCCAATACGGTTTTTCATCTTTAGTAAGTCCCAGTATGTAATCAGTTGAAACATTAAAGTATTTTGCATATTTGATTAAAAAGTCATAAGGTGGTTCATTTCTTCCGCTTTCCCAATTTGATATCGTTCTTTGCGTAGTGTTTAATATTTTTGCAAGCTCTGTTTGTGTTAAAGCTCTGTCTTTTCTTAATTCTTGTAAAATTTCGTTATATTTCATAGTAACATTACACCTTTTTATTTTATTTTACCATAGCCCGAATATTTCTATTGACTTTTAGCCCAAAAACTGCTATATTATAATTAGCCCGAAAAGGGCTATATAAGTAAAAAGGGGACATAAAAATGAAATATATTGCTCATTGTAAGTTAAAAAACTTTACCACTTCTAATTTACAAATACTATTTGATTTTATAAATTTAATTGAATTTTATTCTGATGATTACGGCGACTTAATATTTATTGAATCAATTCCATAATAATCACTCGGTTTAGGCAACATAAAAAAGACACAAATTAGAGCTATTCTCCCGGTATGCATAACGGAGTATGTAACACTACGATTTTTAAGTTACTTAATGTCAAGTCTTTCCGAAGTTCCATTAATAAAATTAGGGGATGTAAAAATGTCTTATGATATTTTAACTATTGCATTGATTTTATATTGTGCTGTTATGTTCGTTTTTGCTATCTTATATTTAAACGATTGACGTTGTTATTTACTCGGTTTAGGTCACATAAAAAAGACAATAAAATGAGACTATCTCGCACTTTAGACTACAGTGCTCGTAGTAGTTAAGTCTTTCTGAATGTCCCTATAAAATCTATTCTAATCAAGGAGGCAACAAAATGAATGATGTAAAAATGATAGTAGGCTATCGTTCAGGTGATTTCGTCACTGACGCAGGCGAGAAAATCGAGTATTTTAGACTTTCGGTTTTGTCGCAATCAGATGATACAACAGGACTTAAAGCCGAAGAAGTCAAAGTAAGAGATGCTCAAGTCCTCGAGAGTGCTAAGTTAGGAGCTTTTGTAAATCTTTACTTTGACGATAAGAAAAAGTGTATTCTTATCAAAGAAGTTGAAAATGTTGATGATGATACATTGAACGCATTTACAGCGGTTTGGGGTGCATAAAATGACAGGTTTTGCACTTGGAATGTCTTTTACATTGCTCTGTATGTATTTATACAAAAAGCGTAAAGACAAGTTCCGCACGGGCGATGAGCAAGTATGTTCAAAATGTCAATTTAAAGACGCTGTAATGAGCACTTTGGCAGGTGATGACAATGGCAACGATTGATGAGCTTGGAAACATTAATTTACAAGGTTTTCAATGTATAATCGGATTGTTGGCTGTAATTATCGGCATTTTATCAGCTAAAGCCTTTAGCTTTTGGAAGTGGTGATTAATTGATTTACATATCTGATTTAATGGCTGTTTTTCCTTATGGTTTCGGAGTAGGTTTCGCTCTTTACACTTGCTTATCTTTACTGTCATTCGGTATTCGTAAGGCTGTTAGTCTTTTGAATATAAAATCTTAAATTTTGATGAAAGGAGTACAAATTATGTCTAAAATCAAGTCATTTTTCAAAAAACATTCAAAGAAAATTGTAGTTTCTGCAATTGCTTGTATGACTGCTATTCTTGGTTGTATCTCAAGTTTTGCCGCAGAGACTGGACAGGCTGTAAGTTCATCTGATCTTCAGAGCTCTTTTTCTTCCTCTGTATCAAGCATTCAGGGTGACGTTCTCGGCTATATCGGCTTAGCTCTTCCTGTGGGTCTTGCTATCTTCGGTGCAATTATTGCAATCAAAAAGGGCATTTCATTTGTTCGTGGTCTTATCGGTCGTTAATGTAGCGTTTACCTCTCAATCAAATTTAGGGGCAGGGTTAAAAAGTCCCTGCTCCTATTTTTGTTTTAGCTTTTAGATTGTGAGGCACGCCGTAGGCAACTTTGGAAATCTGATATATCTATTCTCTGAAAAAAGTTTTTAAAAAAAGTTTAGTCTTGACTCTCCAAAAGCAAATGATAAAATATTTAAGCCGAGTGACTTAAAATGAGTTTTAGCTTTTGAGTTGCTCGGCGACTTAAAGCTATCATTTGCTTTTGGAGAGTCAAGACCTCCGCAGGAGCTTTTTTTCAAAAGTTTTTTCAGACAAACAAATTTTATTTTTTAGTTTCTAAATTCGTAGTGCCGCTTGCGGCCCAATTGGGGACCCGCTTTATAATTTTTTCCTGCGGGTTTTCCGGTGGGCGGGTTTAGAAAAAGCATTTTCGCTTGCGGAAATGCTAAACCTTATTTTCAAACTTTCCTCTTAATCAAAATCTTATTATATTACATTAATAGTAATTCTTAAAATATTAAATCAGGCAATTTGTCTGATTTGATATTTTAAAAATTACGAACCTATTAAACATCTAAAAGGTGTGATTTTATGGCAATTTCACTTTACAGTGGTACACCTGGCTCATATAAAAGCTATCACGCAACGTCTGATATCGTTCATTGGCTTGGAGCTGGTAAGAATGTTATTGCTAACTATCCTGTCAATGCCCGGAAGTTTTACAAAAACCGAAAAAATTTAGGTAAGTTTATTTTTCTGCGTAACAGTGATTTAACTATTGACTATCTTTTAAAATTTGCAAAAGAAAATCACAAGCCTGGGAAGCTCAAGGCTCAAACTCTCATAGTAATTGATGAAGCAAGCATAATGTTCAACGCTCGCCAGTTCGACCGCAAAGATCGTATGGAATGGGTAAACTTCTTTGCTAATCATAGGCATTTTAATTTTGATGTTATTTTAATTGCACAAAATGACCGAATGCTTGACCGTCAGATAAGGGGATTGCTCGAGTACGATTATAAGCATAGAGCTTTACGAAATTGGAATTTGGCAATGGCTCTTGTGTCAATAGCCTGTAAAGGTTTGTTTCATTGCGTTGAATATTGGTATCCTTGCAAAATCAAAACAGGAACGCAGCTTAAGAGATTTAACAAGAAGATAGCGTCTTGTTATGATACAATGGCACTTTTCAATTTTAAAGAAGATGAAAAGACTGCTACTAATCAGACTGCAAATTCTGATGAAAAGCCTAAACAGCAAATTAATGTTGAAAAAATGAAAGAGAGGTTGCGAAATGCTATTAAGAATAAAAACCTTGTTCAGCAAGAAGAACATCAAGAAGCTGCTTCGTAGTTCTCTGTGTTTTTTACTTTGCATAATGACTGTAATATGTTTCGGCGGTGTTCTTGCTCCGGTGCAAGCTAACGCTGTAACAGGTGTTGAAGAAATTATTATGTTTGTTATAGGTATAATGGTTGCTTGTGGTGTAACTTTTACATCTGCAGAGGCAGCACAAAGCACGGCACGACGGTATTATAATTCTGTTGATTCTGACACGAAAAGCATAATAGATAAAGCTAAAGAACAGTACGACGCAAAAAAAGAGTATTATACAGTAACAACAAACGGCTTAATTATGTGCTTAGCAAGTGAATGGCAAAAGATTTTTGATTCAATAGCAGCGTTTATTTATACTCCGAGTGTTGAAGTAACTTCAAGTTTTATTGATTTTAATATAGCTCAATCGACTTTCAAAAACTATGATAGTTTTGTATCAATGCTACAACAAGAAGGTAGTTTAAAGCTTAATTTTGATTGTAATGCTAGTGCATATTCAAGTTTTAGCGTAGGTAGCACAATGATTGAGATTATTGGTTCTGAAGTTATGGGTGATGTTCCTGCTGCTGTTTCAGATGCTTTTAAGTCTGAGTGGTGTATTATTAAAGTAACTATTTTAGGAACTGGTTATACTTATTATCGCTCTCTTAATGCATCTTCGTATCAAGACCAAGGAATAATTTATCATGATCAGGATATTGTTTTTTCTTTGACTGATAATGTTATTAATACTTCATTATTTCGTGGCGGTGCGACTGTTTCAACTTCTATACCTTTAATACAACCGTATTATTATAAGCAAGAATATGTTTCACCTCATGGTGGCTTTTTATATTATCAAAATCACTTAGTGTCTGCTACTGGTAGTGATTCTATGTATAGTCTTAATATTGATTCAATCGGTAGTTTAGTATGTGATGACGGTACAATTTTTGGAACTGACTATTTAATCAATTGTGATGCAGATAAGATAACAGATAAAGAAATAACAAAAGCATTTACTTGTGACCCGTCAATCGGTGTTACTGATGATTATATAGGAACAGACACTACTTGGACTGATTCTGTTGCTGATGCAGGAAGTGGCTCTATTGCTTTTCCTCTTGATGTTGACGACCTTATAGACCTTTCACCGTCAGATGTCAGAGATAAAACGCTTACTGACGTTGGCGATATAGCAACAGATAAGACAGACACCAAAGACGATACAAAAGATGATACTAAAGACGACACTAACACCAAACCGAACAAGCCGTCAATTCCGGGTTTGAGCTTGCCGGAAATCCTCTTTAAAGAAAAGTTTCCGTTCTGCTTGCCATGGGATTTATACAACCTCTTTGCAGGCTTGCAAACAGAGGAAGAAGCTCCACGCTTTGTTGTTCCGTTCAAATTTGAGCGGCTTGGCATAGATGAAGAAATAGTTATTGATTTCTCGGACTATGAAGAACAAATTAAAATTATACGATTTTTCACCGGAGCTATGTTTGTTCTTGCTCTGATTATGATTTCAAGAAAGCTGATAGGTGCACAATAATGGAAGTATTTGGAGAAATATGGAATTGGATATGTGATACCTTATACGACCTGCTGAAAAGCATTATAGATTTACTTCCTGACAGTCCGTTCAAGTTGCTTGACAGTACACCTATTCAACCTTATTTAAAATATATCAACTGGGTTATTCCTGTTGATTTTATAATTGACACTCTCTCATTATGGTTAGTTGCTGTTGCAGGTTACTATACATATAGTGCAATCCTCCGAATGCTGAACACAATTGACTAAAAATATATTGACTGCGGGGTGGCGGTTTTAACCGCCGGGGCCCTGCAGTCAAAGAATTGGCGAAATTTTGTTAGTTTCGCCGTGCATAGCAGGCTAACAGCTATGCACTATCTACATTATATTGTTAAATCTTACTAATAAGGGGACATTTTTATGGAAAACAAAATTCTATTTGACTGGTTATCTTTCACTTGCAAGACTAAAAGAGTTGATATTAACGGTGTTTTAATTGAAAAGATTAACGAAAGAAATCTTGTTGAGCTCTTGGGACTTGAGAATTTACAATTTGAAGAACTTCCAGGTGTTAAAGGTTTCAAAAATCGTATGTATTTTGATGGAATTTCAATTCATTATAATTCTGAAATATATGATTATATGTGGGTTGAAATGAGTGGTCAAGGCTGCAGAGTGTTTGAATCCTTATCTTCTCATAAAAGTTATAGCCATATCTTTAAATTTTTCCTTTCCAACCCTGATATCGCTAATATAACAAGACTTGATGTTGCGTATGATGATTTCATTGGACTTTTAGATATATACGCAATAGCTCAAGATGTTGTTCCTGATGTTAAAGATACAAGCCGTTATAATTATGTGTCCCCTTTGCGTGCTCATAGCTTAACTATTTCTGACCGTGGTGTATGTATTAATATCGGTTCTTGTCGTTCTAATATAATGTTTAGAATATATGACAAAGCAGCTGAACGCAACAAAGCTGATTCTATTCCTCATTGGGTAAGATGTGAAATGCAGCTTAGGCGGGATAGAGCTTTTGAGTTTATTCGATTATTAGAATTTGAAAATGAAACAGTTGATAATTTATATTTTTTAGTTCTTAATAATTATCTCAGATTTGTTAAACCTGACGGTGACAGCAACAAGTCACGCTGGGACTTAGCTGACCATTGGGTAGCTTTTGCGACAAGTGTCACTGTTGAGAAACGGTCTTTATTTGTCAAACCTGGTGTAGATTATAATCTTGCAAAATTAGATAACTATGTTGAGAATATGTCGGGTGGTGCTGTCTTTACATATTTAAAATGCCACGGAATTAGTAGACTTGTTGAAACCTTATTCGATAAATATAAAAAAGCTAAATTAAATCCCAAATATAAGCGTTTACTTGATGAAGAAGAAGCATTAAAACAAATAGTTGAATTAAATGATGAAATTTACCCCGATTTGTCTTATATGTCTTATATGCTTGATTAGTGTTAGGGTGATATTATGAATATAACAAAAGCATATGAAATGTTTATGAATGAACAGAAATTCAGAGGCAACTCTTCTGAAACTATTTCATATTATAGAATATGTCTTAATATGTTTATGGATTTCTGCGGTAGGGATTTAGATATTGATGAGCTTGATATTATTCTTTTTAAGTCTTATCAAATGTATCTTGATTCAGAAAAAGATATTAAGCGTGTTAGCGTAAGAACATATGCAAGAGCTGTTAGAGTTTTTTACAGGTATTTATATTTTGAGGATTTACTTGATATTGATATTAACAAGCTAAAATTAATGAAAAATAAACAGGAAAGTATTTTGCCTCTTACTGATTCCGAGTTAAAGCAATTAATATCTTGTTTTGATATGAATAATTGGCTTGATGTTCGTGACAGATTGATATGTCAACTAATGTTTGACTGTGGGTTAAGGCGTGGAGAAATTGTTAATTTAAAAATATCTGATATAAGCATGAAAAAATCTACTATGCTTATTAACGGCAAAGGTTCAAAACAGCGTGTAGTCCCCTTTGGTTATTCTACTAAAGAACTTATATGTAACTATTTTGATTATCTTCCTGATAATTCTAAGTACTTCTTCATAAATAATGACGGTTCACATATTACAGCAAATACAATCAAGAAATTATTTGCAAGACTAAAAAAGAAATCGGGCATATCCCGTCTTTATCCTCATTTACTAAGGCATACTTTCGCTACAAATTATATCTACAACGGAGGTAATCTTGAAGTCTTACGAGTTTTACTTGGTCATAGTACAATATCTATAACACAAATATATGTGCATTTAGCTACTCAAATGCACTTAATTAATGATAGTTTTGAAAGTCATTTAGATAAAATGTTTAAGGCTCCTTGATTTTTTAACACTCCAAAAAGAAAAGCACCGACTTCAAAAAATCAGTGCTTTTGGCTGGGCTGGCGGGATTCGAACCCACGGGTGACGGAGTCAAAGTCCGTTGCCTTACCGCTTGGCGACAGCCCAATATATAATTTTTGTGTAAAACGCTTATTCTAATCAGCACAGCTTAAAAAGTTGTTTGTGCAAACTACCGACGGCGTCTTTTACATTTATATAAGTAAAGCCGCAAAGGCATTGTACCTCGCGGCTTTATGGTGACCCATCGGAGATTCGAACTCCGGACACCTTGATTAAAAGCTATCCCTTCTACTGAGCCAATTTATTATCATACTGACAAAATAATTTATCAATATGACTATGATAACGCTGATTTAGTATTCTTTGTTGTGTAGCTAAATGCACATATTTCATTGTCATTTGTAAACTTGTGTGTCCGAGCAATATTCGCAGTTCTTCAACATCACCGCCATAAAGGATATAGTTAGTCGCAAAAGTGTGGCGAAGTAAGTGAGGGTGCAATCTGATAATTCCTGTACTTTCTTTTAATTCTTGAAAATACATCTTGATTGTATTATCGGTAATCGGTGTACCATCTTCTTTTTGGAAAAAGCGTTTTTCATATTCGTTTCTCATGTGTGAATAACGATTAATATATCGCTTAGTTTCTTCACCAAAAGGTACTAATCTCTCTTTTTCTCCTTTACCTTGCACTAACATAGTGTTGTTATGCATAAATATGTTTTTTGATTCAAGACTTACTACTTCTCCTCTTCTCAGACCTGAATCAAGCATAAACATTACCATTAATTTATTGCGAATACCAAAGTATGAGTTATCAAAATCATTAAGAAGTATTTTTACTTCGACATCTGACAGCGGAACAATATTGGCTATTTCAGCTTTAATAAGTTTCAATTTACCCACATTTTGAAGCAACTCGTTTTCATTCAGCCACAGCAAAAATGTTTTCACTGCTCTTGTATAAGTTTGCAGTGATATTTTTTTAGTACCGTTTTTATTTTCAATTAAATAGAGTTTGTAATCTTCAAATAAATGAGTATAAACATCTTCGACATTTTCTATTTTGTTATCTACACACCATTCAATGAACTTCGGTAAATTATATTTATAATATTTTAAAGTTTGTTCAGTTACACCTTCAGAAATTTTTTCTTTCAAGAACTGCTGATAAGCAGCACATAAAGTCATAAAATACACCTCGTAAGCAATCAGGTAACGATATTGTAACATATTGTAATAATATGGTCAATATTCAACAACTTTGTTTATGAGGTCTTTTTTATATAAAAAACAGGAGGCAGCTATGAGTATATTAAGTTTTAAAGAACCGTACACAGACAACGAGGTTGTCGGATATTATGAAGATAAACTTATTGTCAAGCGTGAGGACGGCGAATTATTTTTCTGTGAAATACCCGAAAATCTTATTGAAATAGGAGAAACTATTTCTCCTAAAGATTTAACAAGTATTGCAGAATTGCCGTATGATGTACAAAAAAAGATTATAAATCAATATGCAGATTGAGAGGTGTTGAATTTGGCTTACGATCCGGCAAAATCAGAACAGACAAAAGAAGAAATGAAGCAAAAGGTCATTGAACTTGCTAAGAACTTTAAAGATAATCCGCAGAATATGATTGAATACTTGCAATTTTCAACTCGTTTTTATAACTACAGTTCAAGAAACACAATGCTTATTTATCAGCAAAATCCAGGTGCAATGTTTTGTAACAGCTATAAAGCATATCAGGATATGGGTTATTCGGTTAAGCGTGGCGAACACGGAATGAAAATACTTGTGCCAACTATAAAGACATACCTTAATATTGACGGCAGCCCTGTTCCTCTCAGTAAAGCTACAAAAGAACAGAAAGAGGCTTACAAGCAACATAGAATTGAGGCAGAGCAACGAATACATTTTAAAGTCGGTACTGTTTTTGACATAGCACAAACAAATTGTCCTAAAGAAGATTATCCTAAATATTTCGATCTTGGTTACACATCAGAACAGCATAAACAGCTATACGAACTTATGAAAACATATTGCGAAAGAGAGTTGAATTGTAAAGTACACGAAAATCAATTTAATTCAGTATCACTGCGAGGCTTCTTTGATCCTGCAAGCAATTCAATTTCGCTTAGCGGTATGTTTGACGATTCAACAAAATTATCAGTACTTACACACGAAACCGCACACGCTATTTTACATAAAGAGCTTGATAAAACTCAAATTAAAAGTGAAGCTCAAATGGAATTTGAAGCTGACGCAACATCGGTAATGTTGCAGTCATACTTTGGCTTGCAAATACCTGAGAGCAGGCAAAGACATCTTGCCGATCAATACAAAACAATGTGTGCAGACAAAAGTATCTCTTCGGCTGACATTACAAAATCACTTGATCACTCTCACAGAGCATATAAATCAGTTGCGGATAATATCAACAATAGTCTAAAATCTGAACTTACACCATCAATTAAAAATATTCAGGCTGCACAGGTGACACAACCCATTTTACCAAATCAAATAGCAATGCCCGATATGGGAATGGCTATGATGATGTAATTATGACTGCTTTTTCGAGCAGTCTGTTTTTATTATTCAAACTAACAAGTGTCCCACGGTGGGACACTTAGTAATAAATTTATATCATTTAATCGGGGGAACGAAAAATGAAAGTTAATAATAAGGCAATTAAAATTGCAGTATCAAATCAAAAAGGCGGCGTAGGTAAGACTACAACTGTTTTAAATCTCGGAGCAGCTCTTGCTGTCAACAATCGCAGAGTATTGCTTGTTGATTGCGACCCACAGCACCACTTATCGAACTGGCTCGATTGGGAAGCTGACGGCAAACCTACAACATCAGACATTATTTTTAGCACCGTAACAAAGCAGAATGTAGATTTCAAAAACTGTATTCGTTATTGTGAAAAAGAAAATTTTGACTTTATACCATCAATTAACCTGCTTGCCGGTATGCTTGGAATTATTGCTGCAGATGATAACAGTTCAACTGTAATTTCAAGAATTTTTGAAAATGACTATTTTAACGAAAATTACGATTACATTATATTTGATTGTCAAACTGCTCTTGATTTGCTTGTTACAAATGTTCTTAACGCTTGTGATAAGCTGCTTATTCCTGTTCAGGCAGATTTACTCAGTTATGAGGGCGTAGAACAAATGCTTGACAGCTTTATGAGAATAAAAAAAGACACAGAAATTCGTAAATACCTACTTGGAATGCTTGTTACTATGTATCAGACTAATACAAGACATTCCGCTACAATTTATAATGCACTTAAAGAGAGTTATAACGATCTCGTTTTTAACACATATATATCGTACAGAACAGAAACAAAAAACTCAGTCGGTTTTCACCGCAGCAGCGTTTCAGACTGCAAGTCAGTTGTAGGTGCTCAATACATAGAGGCTGCACATAGAATTATGGAGGAATGTGAAAATGCCTGATTTTTTTAAACCCAAAAAGCAAATATTAAAAACCCCGGAGCAGGCATACTCTGAATTGCTCGGCGGAAGTACCGAAAATCAAGTTGTAGAAATTGACATATCTCTGATTGATGAAATAGACGATCAGCCACAAAGCATACATCAAGACAAAATTGAAAACATAGCAGAAAGTATGAAACACATAGGACAGATTGACCCTGTTACTGTTGTGAAGTCAAAAAAAGAAGGCAGATATGTTTTACTTGCAGGCAGACACAGAAAAAGAGCATGCCTACTGAATGGGCAAAAATCTGTTAAAGCAATAATAAAAAACGAAACCGACCCGGACAAGCAAAGGCTAATCTTATTGGCCACTAATAATGACCGTAACACCGACTATCTCCCTTCTGAACTTGCTTTCAGTTATGCGGAACAATCCGAACTATTAAAAAAACTTGGCAGTAAATCAACCGTATCAGCTATAGCAGAGCAAAACAACACAAACAGAAAAGCTGTTCATAGACACATCAGGCTTACATATCTCATTAAACCTTTGCTTAACAAAGTTGACAGCGGAGCAATTACAGTCGGTGCAGGATATGAACTTTCTTTCCTTTCAGAGGAACAGCAAATCTCATTGCTTAATTTTATTCTTAATAATGCCTCGGTTTGCCAAAAGATTGATAAAGACATTGCAAGAAGAATAAGACTTGAACCTGACAATCTGCAAGAAATCTTTTATAAAAAAGTTGATGTGCCGGTATTATTTGAAGAAGCTGATATTGAAGAAGAAAATATTGAAATTGAACCTCTTAAAGCAGAGAAAGAAAAAGTTAATAATTCATCTGAAAAGGTAATTAATTCTGAACCAAACAACCGCAAGTGTCCCACCGTGGGACACTTAAAGGAAAAAGAGCAGTTTCCGAACGAACTGATTATGACCTTATCAGCTACAGTTTTAAACTGTACAAGTTCGGTGTTAAAATATTATGCAACTGCATTTCCTACCACTGCCGAATCTGTTAATATGTTTAGTCAACGATTTAAGAATTTTTCTGCAAGCGGTAATACACAAAATTATGTTCCATATCAGGAATATCAAAATTGCGAATACAAATTAAAGTTTCTTAAAAAGCAGCTTGAATTTTATCTTAACAATAATAAATATACAGTTGCTTACAATGAACTTGATGAGTTTATACGCAGATATTTAAGAAAATTCTTTCCAAAAGAAAAACTCGTTGAAGTTATATCAAACACTTAAACAGCTTTCTTCTCATCGTTCCCCGATGATAGAAATACAGGGCTGTTTCAAAACATTTGGAACAGCCCAACACCCCACAAGGAGGTAAATATGAAAATCAAAAGAATAATTTGTGCTTCATTAGCAGTACTTAGCTTATCAACAGCATTATTATCATCACCGGTAAACGCAGCACCGAAAATGGGTGATGTAAACCTTGACGGCATAATTAATATTGTAGATGTATCATTAATACAACAATATCTTGCAGGAGATAAAAAAATAAAATTCTATCCTGCTTACGCTGACTTTGACCGTAGCGGAATATTGGATATTAACGACATATCTTTGCTACAACAATATCTATCAAAATCAATCATTGTATATGGTGATTTTATATTTCAAATGAGCAGTAATTCAAAGTTGATTTCTCAATCATATTTTGGCAATGATACAAATGTAACAGTACCGGGATTTCTCCCCGGCTACAACTATGTAGTTACCGAAATCGGTTCTAATACATTTTCAAACAATTCAAAAATCGCAACAGTAACTTTGCCTCAAAATATCGGAAAGCTTAACGATAAGGCTTTCAATAATTGCAGCAAACTTACAACTGTTTATGCTTACAATAAAAACCTCAAGTGGAGCAATTCATTTTATAATTGTCCAAAATTTAAATCTATTCAGTTTAAGTGAAATTAAAGAATAAACCGCACCTTACATACCCCTTCTCCTTTTATTAAAATGAAGAAACACTGCAGTTAGTGCGGAACTGCAGTGTTTGTACTAAACATAACTTATTACTATATAAATGGAAGGAAATTTATGTTTATACTATTTCTTATTATGATAATTATTTCACCGATTTTTATAGCTATTTCACTTTACAACACTGTTAAAATTTACAGGAAAATAAAATATATAGACAAATACGGAATATTAATAGCAGCTACTTGGTTTGCTGTTGAAATCATAGGTGTAATATTTTTATTTATTCGATTTTAAAATATATTTTAAATATTTATTAGCTTTTTTCATTTTTAATGATTTTATATATGTATTTTTACTTATTGTTCGATTTATACGATCAATGTAAAAACTATGCATTATTTTTTTACCAAACAAAAAATAAAGTATAAACAATATAACTGAAAATAAAATATCTAATAATGTTCCTACAATATTTTCAGTTGCAATAAAGAAAATAAATTCACCAATCAACATTGCAAAAATTAATATTATACCAACAAATGTATAATGATTATTAATAATAACTTCAAAAGACGAAATTGCATATGATAAGTAATTATTAACTTTATTATATTCAATTTCTAAATTGGATATTTCTTTGTATTTTCGATATTTTCGAGCAGTTAATATTTTTTGAATTTTGCTATTGATTACAACTAATGATTGCATATAAAATATGTACTTCTCAATATCAAAATCTTCATCACGCTTAATTATTTTTTTGCATAAACCTTTAAACTCCTTAATTAATCTGTTGATTTTCCTTTTGTCGATTTTTTCAATATGTTGGCACCTTTCGACTACTTGGTGTAACTGAGTGTACTTATAATAAGATTTCTTTAAATCATCAATTTCGAAAAAATGTTCATAAGCATACTCGTTTAATTCATTAATTTTCAAAAATAACATCTCCTTAATTTTTTGATATACATATTATATCACATGCAAATTATTAATGTAAAAAAGTCAGAAAACTTTGTCAATCACATTGTTTAATAGAAATAATGTGATTGACAAACAAAAATGTTAATTGTAGAATGGAGGTGAAATATATGCACTTTGATATAAATAAATTGATAAATTGGAGCAATATGATGGATTGGGTTGTTTTTTGCAGTTGCCTTGTACTTTTAACCGGAGTTATCATTGATATAGTTAAATCAGTAAAAAGCAACAAGGAGTTATCTAATGAACATAAATCAATAAAAGAAGGCCAAAAAGATTTAAGTACTGACAACGAAAAAGTTAAGGACTTAATTCGTAGCGAAAATAAAGATACACAACAAAACATAGAAAAGGCACAAAAATCATTAGAAAATAATGATAACCAAATTTACAGTTTATTAAATAATGTCGATAAAATGCTTATTAAAGAAATTGAAAGGAGTAAATATAAATATGAAAATCTAACTGATGAGCAACGCAGCATAAAAAATTATGTGGAATCTATCAACAACTTAATGAAAGAAGTTGAACGATTGCAAACACTCTCTGTTGAGCAACAGAAGCAAATACTTGAATTGCAGTCAGAATTAAATCAAGCACAACATTTTAACAATAATTTTACACAACATATGTAATACCTGCCATTCAGCCTAAAGGCTTTATGGAGTAGTTGCAGAGGATATAAGGCGGTTAGCACTCCCGAACGAGGGGGTGATATGTATGACTGAATTAGTCTTACTGATTATTTTATTAGTAGAACTTCTTGAGATCATTAAATACATAAAAAAATAATCGCCCAACAGCCTACCAAAATTGTTGAACGATTATTTCATAAAATTGTTGAACGATAAAGGCTAACCGCTTTAAACGGTTTCCTCTGTAACTACATTATATATTATAAAAATTTAAAAGTCAATATGACAACACATTAATAAAAAGAGGGATACTATGAATGAACTAACTTCCGGAATTGTAAGCAGTGCAGTTTGGGATTTAATAAAGAAGGGAACTTCTGTTACAAAAGACTTTCTCAAAAACAAATTATCAAATTGGATACTGGACGATAAATCACTTGATAAAATATGTAAATATATAAATAATACACCTGATGTATATTTGAAATCCGAAGGATTACTTAAAGAATATATTAATATTGACGAAGAAATCCAAAAAGAATTAGAATTTGCTAAATACATAAAGCCAACTGTTTCTCAAAATATAGGTGTTGTAAACGGTAATGTATTCGGTAATATTGAAGGTGATGTTATTAATAATTATAATAACTCACAAAAGCCCAAAGAAACAAATAACAGTACATTTTATCTTACCGATAGATTTAATGAATATTGTCCAATACAAATTGTAAAATCGTATGATGTAACAAGAGATATTTGTAATATAGAAAACGAAAGTAACGGCCCTGTTATTAAAGCAAAGATTACAATGCCCGAAAAAGTAAAGCAATTGCCCGGATGCCAATTTGCAATGATTTTACTTTCTTTTACCCCTTTTATAAATTTAGAAAATTACTACGATGAAAATTATAATTTAGAATTTTCACTTGATACTTCTCAAAGTATTAAATTAGTGCAATTTCAAATAAAGAATGTACAGCAAAGTCAATTTATCGACTTTCCGCTTGAAAACAAGCATCACATTATACCATTAGCAAAAATGTCTTCCCGGGATTCATGGAAAGAAATAAAAGAAATTTGTTTTACCGTATTTGCCGATGACAGATATATAACAGATGAAATTGGATATATTAAAATTTCAGGATTGCGTTTAACAAAATAATTTTATATCACATTTAAGCAGTTAAGTATTAAAACTTGACTGTTTTTTTATTATATGAAATAAGGAGAATAGCTATATGCAAGAAAGAGAAATAATATATAAAATACTTTTTAGTTCTGTAGCTCCATACCTTTTAATTACAGCAAATTTAATTATAATGGTATGTATTATCAAAATTTTATGGATTACAGTAAAAAACAAAAACAAAAAAATCAGTTCGGAAGCTATTGCTTTCTCTTGCGTATGTCAATTCTTCTATTATATACTGATGGACTTAGACTTATACTTATGGTTATCTATTTTATTTTTATCAGCGTATTTAATAGTTTATAATAGTGTTAAAAGATTACAAGATGGAACATACACTTTTCCAACACTGTTATTGATGACATTTGCTATGTATTTATCTATAAGTGAATCAATTCCAATATTTTTTGTTGCAATACTTGTATCTCTCCCCATTCAAATAAGAACGCTATGGATTGAAAACAAAGGTAATTAAAATACCATTGACAAACAAATTATTGACAAACAAAAATGTTAATTGTAGAATGGAGATAGACAAAATGATTATTTTTATAATTTTATTAGCAATTTCAGTATCATTAAACGGAACTATGGCTTACTTGCTGTATAAAGCATACCGTAAACACTTAAACAATAATATAGAAAAAATTATGTTATATGCTATGTTTAAAAAGGAGAAATCAAATGAAGATCCTAAAGAACACTAAAACCTATGGCAATTCATTTTATGACAAAAAATTCTTTTTTGAAAATGTTAATTTTATTAAACCAATTAAGAAAATAACAGTCTTTTTTGATTATGAAAATTTTTTACTTACAAGCTACGAAACTGATAGAGGCACGACTTTTGTTGCTGAGGGATGGAATGGTGACCAAATTCATCTTACAGGTTTGAATTGTGGTTACGGAGGCACCGGACCAAATAAAATGGCTGATGTTTTAATATTTCTTGGAATGGAAGAAAATATGGCTCATGATTTAATGCATTATCCAGGTTTAGAAATACCTTTCGACAAAAAAGGTATTATTATTAATGACAATATAAAAAAAGAGGCTTACTTCAGCAGTCAAGGAGAACATTCAAGTAAATGCAAAGTACATCTTAATGATTTAGTATACTTTAATTATCTTGAAAAAAAACTTTATTTTATAAATCCTCAATATAAATATATAAGAGATCTATATAACGCTATAGATGAAATAGATCCTACATATTTTCAATACTACATTGGAGATAACAGCACCTTAGACGATGGATATTTCCCACATACTCTTGATTATAACTTAAAAAATCACCTAACAGGAGTTAATTTGATTTTAATTGGTGAAAAATTTCAAATCAATATATTAATAGATAAGGCTGCAGCCAGAACAGTGATAAATATGATCTATTGCTATATCACAAATAAACCATTATTTGATGACTTAGATTTTTTAAAAAGACCTGAATCCAGGATAAAATCCTATCTATTTCAAATTTTAGATAAAAACGAATATCATGAACAAAAAAAAATAAAGTTGAATCATTCGAGGAAAAACAGCTATGTTTAGCAGCAATTTATTGATACCATTAATAAGTGGTTTTATTTCATTTATATTTGGATTGTTAACAATGACTTTATCTGATAGAGTACCATTTTTCTCAAAAGCTAAATATAAAAGACAACTTAAAAGTCAAATTCCGCAACTATATATGTTTCAAAAATACAAATATAAAAACAATGAGATGTTATACGAAGTAAAATTAGAAGTAAAATATGATGAAGAAATGAAGGAAAGTGCAAACTTACTCCTTAAAGAAATTGATTCCATTCAAGATTTATCTTCAAAATATTTTGTTACATTCAAAAGTAAAAGTTCTACAGTTGCTCAAATCAGATACCTTATTTACGAAAGATATGGTGAAATACCTTTTAAATCTGAAAGAGAATTTGTCCTTGAAGATAATAATAGCTTTACATTAGTATTTAGTATTAAAGACAAACCAAAATCTATTATAATTGTTTTTAATAAAAATACTATTATATACAATCTTGATGATATTGACGGTAATATAATATATCCGAAGATTAAATTATTATAATATATAACACTAATACGAAAGGGGTCAGAAGTATGACTACACAGGAAATGAACACAAACATTACAAGCACGAATGAACCAGCAGAGAAGAAAACGAATAAGAAAAAGGCTATTGGTATTGTTGCGGTTGCGGCAGTAACGGTGGCGGCGGTCATTATTGCTATGCTGACCGCTTGCGGAAATAAACAGCCTGTTGCAACAGCAGATGAGGTTATTGGCACATCTATTCAGACAGTTACTCAGGTGGTTACGGACGCACAGGGTAACACACACATTGAAGAGGAAACAAAAGTTGTTGAAGTTAAGCAGACGCAGCCTGCTGAGAAGTCAGAGAATGAAACAAGTGCTGACAAAAACAACAATGACAAGTCAAACAGTAACCAGAGCAATAACAGTAACAGCTCAGGGAATAACAACAATCAGACAAACCTCAATAACAACTCCGGCAATGCTCAGTCGAGCAAAACTAACAATTCTTCAAACTTAGGTCAGACAAGCAAGAACAACAGTCCATCAGGCAACACAAACAAGCCTGCAAGCAATTCAGGCTCAAGCGGTTCATCAAGTCAGAGCAAGCCGTCAGGCGGTTCGGGTTCATCATCTTCAAGTAAGCCTGAACCGGCACCGGCTACACAGCCTGCAACAAAAGACCCACACGAGGGAAAGACTTGGCACGAGGCTGAATACAAAACCGAAAAAGTTTGGGTGGTTGATGAGGAAGCTTGCACTTGGCAACGACCAATCTATGAGGAACATTACGCTTCAATTTGTAATACTTGCAATGAAGAGATTATAGGTGATGAGGGTGAACATATGTATGAACATATGCAAAAAGGTGAAAACGGAAGTTATCGTGTTGAGATGGTGACTAAGATTGTTGGTTATGAAACTGTTAATGAGCCTGAACAAGGTCACTATGAAACAAAGACAACTCTTGTAAGACCAGAAGGTTGGTATTAATTTATTAAAGTCAAATAAAATTTACAATTAAATAATTTATATGCGAAAAGCAGTTAAGTATTTTGTTATTAAAAATCTTAGCTGCTTTTTTATTTTTATAAAAAATTGAAAGGGGATAAAACTATATGAAAAATAAAAAAAGAAGTCCACCAACAGAAATGAAAATATACTATCTCATTGAAAGGAGAGTAAATCTTAATAATGAAAATTTTTAAAAAGCTTACAGCCGTAATCATTTCACTTGTGACTGTTTTAGCAATGTTCCCTGCCGTAAATATTACTGCAAGTGCGTATTCATATACAGGACTTGACGAAATTGGCGGCAAGGTGCTTATTGAATCATCAAAAAAGCCTATCGTTCTTGTCAACAATGGCAGTGGCGGTCGTTTGGACGCATACAAGTTTAAATTCAACGGTGAAATAGGCTATTGCATAGACCCACAGTCGTATGCTCAGACGACCGGCGGACAAACTGTTGAATTTACAGACTTCTATGGAGATACAGGTAAGGAAGTTATCAAGCTTGATCCAAATTCGAGCAATGCTTCCGAAAAAGCACTCATTGTTGGTGAAGAGTTGCTGTATGCAAAACATTTCTTTGACAGTAAAGAAATTGTAGTTGAAAATAAGACTATGAAGCAGTATATGTATGACAAATTCATAGGTCCGAAAGCCGATTACAAATACAGCTCATTCTTCTCTGCTGCTAAAATAAGTAATGATGACGCATACTATATCCTAAGTCATTTCGCACTATCTCAGCTTTATCACACAATGCTTAATGATAAAAGTACAGCTTGGAAAACTTGGAGCGGATATAGTGACATCTCTGGAATGGTAAATATGATTGTTGATGTGTGTCAGCGTGTTTCAAAGCACAGCGGTAATTACAGCAAAATTGCAGATTACGCAAGTTCAACAAATATCTATATTGCTCACCCAAAGCCCAAAAATCCAAAAGACGGAACATATCAGCACCTCATAGTTGAAATTCCGAAAAAGGCTAAATTGTCGTTGCAAAAGTCAGGCACTAACGATAGTATTAAAGACCTGACAGAAAGCACTCAGGACAAGGATTATCTTAATTTCAGCGGTGCAGAATATACTCTGTATAAAAAAGCCGACAACTCGGTTGTCGCAGTTGCACAGCTTAACAGAAACGGTAATATTTCAAAAATCAAATATTCCTACTCCAATCAGGATTGGATAGGTAAAAGCTACTTCGAGCTTGACGCAGGAGAATATTACCTAAAGGAAACCAAAGCTCCTAATTCAGGCAAGTATTTTGCTCTTGACAGTACAACAGAATATCCGATTACCGTTACGGCAGAGGATTGCAAGCAGGAAAAAACACTTGATATTCTTAATGTGACCGACAAAGAGATTGTTAAGCTGAATCTGAAAAAAGTAAGCAGTGAGCCTTCCCTCACTGAGAATAACGATTGCTACGACTTGGACGGCACTGAGATTGCAGTATTTCCTAACGAAAGAAGTGCCTATGAGTATATTGCAAATAACGCAAAGACAGATAAAATACTCAGATACTTCCTAATGGACAGCAACGGCAATACCAAAGCTATATCAAGTGACGGAGTTAATTGGGATACCAATTCAAACTCTGACCTTTACAAGATCACATACAGTAACACTTTGTATGCTGTCGAAATGAAAGCAGGTAAAGGTTTTGAAATATATAAACGCCCTGTTCAGCTTGAACTCTTAGAGGGAACATCAGGTGGTTACGCTCTATTAGGTGCAACTATCTCAAACACACCTAAAAATGACCCTATCGGTATTCAAATTCAGAAAAAGAATGCAGTTACAGGACAAACGGTTGATATGGGCGGTGCTGAATTTACTCTTAAATTCTACAAGGGTTATTACGACTCGGCAGATGAGCTTGCAGGACTTGAGCCTGAACGCAAGTGGGTATTGGAAACAAATAAAAATGGCTTTACTCACTTGAGTGATGATAGCAGGGCAAGTAATGATTACGGTGAGAATTTTTATACAGTAGTTGACAAAAGTGGAAATAAAAAAACTACACTCCCACTCGGCACTCTTTCAATTCAAGAAACCAAAGCACCTGACGGATTTAAAGTGAATCCTCAAATCTTCATTCGTCAGATTAAGCTCAATGAAGCAACAGGCGATGTGCTTTTGGATAATGAGGTTGAGGTATTAGAAGAACCTGATACCTTTTACGGCAATCTTACAATCTACAAAACAGCCGATGACAGTAAGCGAGGAGCTAATACTGCTAAGGATGTATGGTTTAATGTCAAATCTGATGACGGAGTGACAGACGAAAACATAGTAACAAAAAGCCAGGGCATAGACGGTGCAGCAACGCTCAGCGACTTGCCTGTTTACAAAGCAAGCGGAGAATATGTAAAATACATAATCACAGAGCTTGGCTACAAAAATGCAGACGGTACATACTCGATACCTGACAGATATATTCCTCCTGCTAAAAAAACCGTTACGCTAAAGGAAAATGTTACTCTTTCATTTTATTTTGCAAACAGACTGCAAAAGACAGGCTTAATCGTTCAAAAAGAGTCTGAGGACGGCATTGTAAGCGGCTTTTACTTCTCGGTAAAGTCTGATGACGGCAAAACAAATAAGGTGCTTGTAACAGGCGAGGACGGCACTGCTCAGCTTACCAATCTTGCGGTGTATAACACAAGCAATGAAAAGGTTAAATACACAATTGACGAATTAGGCTTTAAAAATGCAGACGGTACATATTACTTCCCTGCTAAGTATGTAAAGCCTGCGGCTCAGACAGTTACACTTGAGGACAGCAAGAGCATTATCGTTAAGATGTATAACTCACTTGTAAGAGGCAGTGTTCGACTTACAAAAACCGACGGCACAGACAATCCGCTTAAGGGCATTGAGTTTGAACTCTATAACACAAAAACAGGCATTGTTAATGTTATAAATAAAAACAGCAGTATTATGTACGAAGCTGCCGACAGCAAGACGGCTGATACGGTAACAAAGCTCGTTACCGACAGCGACGGCAGAATTATTGTAAATAACCTCTTGCCCGGTGATTATTACTTCATTGAAACAGACAGCAAAGGTAATATGCCGTATGCAGGCAAGATTAACTTTACGATTTCGCCCGACAGCTTAGATACACTTGATATACAGCTTACGGTTAAGAATAACAGCGTCTTCATTCCTGAAACCGGCGGAACAGGCAACAACAGACCGATTTACATTGAAATCGGCGCCGCTGTATTAGCATTTACAATATTGGTAGGTGCTATTGGTTTAGGTATAAGAAAAAAGAAAAAACACATCGGCAAAAAGGCTCAACAGTAAATCTGTTGAGCCTTTTACATACAACGGACAAATTGTCCGCAAAAAATTTTTAAGGAGGGGTTTTCTTATGAGAAAATCAATCAGAAAATCATTCACAGGCAAACTGCTCGCAGTAGTAATGATGTTGACATTACTCTTTGCGGCAATACCGACAGCAAGTGCGGCTACTGCACTTAAGACAGACCAAAAGGTAAATATCAGTGTAAAATGCACTAAACCGGGCTATACTTTTGAACTTTTCAGAGTTGCGGACCTCAAGAGCACAACAGCTACTCCGTTCAAAACAGAGTACACATCTCTTGTAAATTCAATCAGCGCAGAAATTCTTGCAGGCGATTCAAAGGCTGCTCTTGACGCACTCGATAACGCTGATTTAAGTACGGCAGTATCACAGGGTACATTTACTTCATCAGCAACAAACACAACACAGAGCTTTTCAAACCTTAAACAGGGTATTTATTACATCAAGTGTGTTAAGTACCCTGCCGGTGTTACAAGTATCACAAACTCTGTTCTTGCTCTCCCATATTACAATAACGGTTGGGTATACAGCTACGCTGAAATCAATCTTGCAAGCAAGGTAGCTGACAGCACACCGTCAACAGAAAAGTCAATTACCAACAGCACAAAGAACAATACTAACTATACAGATGTAAGCCTTGGCGACACTGTAAACTTTAAACTTAAGAATACAGTAGCAGGCTCAAATGACATTAAGCTCACAACATATGCTGTATATGATGATATGAGTGCAGGTCTTACACTTAACAAAAATTCATTCAAGGTTACACTTGTTGACGCTAAAGGTGCTAAAGTAGCTGACCTTACTAAAGGCACAGATTACAAGGTGAATGTAACAAGCGAGGGTGAGGGCAAAAACACAAAGTTTAATGTCGCTCTTACTTCCGAGTATCTTGCAAAGTCAGATTTTTATACAAGCAACGCAAAATTTGTTATTGTAACATATTCTACAACAGTCAACAAATACGCTGTAGTTGGTACAGCAGGCAACCCGAATGAAGATGTAAAACTTGAATACGGTAATGATTCAGGTGTTGACAGCGTTCCGGGCAATAAGGTATATGTTTACACTTATCGCATTGGCGTAAACAAGCTCGATGAGGCAGGCAATCCGCTTGCAGGTGCAACCTTTGACCTGTATAACGATAAAGCTCATACCAATGTTATTGGAACGGGTACATCAGATAGCAACGGTAATGTAATTTTTAAAAATTCAGCAAATGAGGAAGTGAAATTACAGAGCGGAACATATTACATTGTAGAAACTGTTGCTCCTGCCGGTTACAATGTTTACGGCAAGGTAATTGAAGTTGAAATCCCTGTTCAGTATAATTCGGTATTCACTAAAAACACTTGGGTAAAGAATGCACCGACAAACGGCGCAGTTGAAATTACCGTAACTGATACAATCGTATTTTTCCCTAAGACAGGCGGATATGTAGGCTTCATCAGAATGGCTGGTGTGGCTTGTGTAGGCATTTCTCTTGCATTGGTACTTGCATACCTCATCAAGAAAAAATCAGCTAAGACAGCTAAATAATTAAACTATAACAAAAGGGCTGCCGATTTATCGGTGGCCCTTGCTCACAAAAAATTATGAAAACTAAAATATTTTTTATATCCCTCTGCGTTCTTGCTGCGGTTGGAATAGGCTTTATAGTATATCCCAACATTGCCGATTACATCAACAGTAAAAGCAATGAAACAGTTATAAAAAACTACAGTGAAAGCACTCAAACAATGTCTGATTATGAAATCGACAACGAGCTTGCTAAGGCTCAAAATTTTAACGAATTGCTCGCAAAGAGTGCATTAAACGATGAAGAAAAAGACGAATACAATGCAGCAATGTCAGAGTATGAGAACATTCTCAACTATGACGATATAATGTGTACTATCGAAATTCCGAAGATAAATGTTGACCTACCGGTGTATCACGACAGCACCGACAGAGAAGAAAAACTCAAAAAAGGCTGCGTACATTTGGCAAACACTTCCTTGCCCATTGGCGGTGCAAGCACGCACGCTGTTATATCCGCTCACTCCGGTTATCCTGAACAGGTGTTCTTTGATGAGCTGGACAAGTTAGAAATCGGAGATACCTTTAAAATAAATGTACTGAATAAAACACTCACATACAAGGTGTGTGAGATTAATATAGTTGACCCTGACGATTCAAGTAAACTTGAAATTGAGAACGACAAAGACTATGTAACATTGGTCACTTGCTATCCGTACTCAATTAATACGCACAGATTGTGTGTGCGTGGCGAAAGGGTTGAAGATACGATTACTGATACTGCAACAGCTGATGAGGTGATTTGCAATAAAAGTAATCGTGTTTATACTTGGTGGGATTTGGTTTATTTCTCTGCATTGCTCTGTTTTCTTATGTTTGTTATTTATGTATTTCGTGGCTCACCTTTCTATCCTTTTAAGGCTATTAAAGAATGGACTATTGCAAAAATCAAGTGGATACGCAGATTACTAAAGCAAAAATAATCTGTTAATTATCTTTTTCAAAATATTGTTTAATATTTTTCTCGTTTAATTTTGGAATTAATAAATCAAAAGAAAAAGATTTTAAATCATTATTTTTTCCTAATTCATCAATAATATCACGCATAGTTTTATTTGTTTTTGAAATTATTGTATTTATTGCCTTAATTCTTGCTAAAAAAGGCTCTCTGTCAACATAAGTTTCTAATTCTGCTTTTATTACAAATAATGGAGTATCTGGTTTAGCATCATAAATAGCAATCAATAACATTGTTGCGTTATATAACTGCTTTCTCATTGGATTCCATTTTTTATCAATCATCTCAGCTTCTCTTATATTATTCTTATTTAGCTTACCTGATACTGACGTACATTTTAAGGGATTGAATAAATCTGGTAATTTTTGATTTGTTAAGTTGCAAAAATCTATTGCGGTTGGTTTTCCACAATATATAATTTCTCTTTCGTTAGTTGTCTTTGATATGCAATTAAACATAAAATAACTATCTGTTATATCTCCCCCAGCATCACTTGATATAATTTTACCATTTAATAATTTGATGTGAGCAATTGGTATTATTTTGTATTCCTGAACTATTCTCAATCTTTTTTCATGACCTCTACAATCCATATTAACATCTCCATTCTGAAAGGACTGATTTATTTTGTTAAAATTAAAAATTGATTTAAAAGGAAATATATCTGAATTTTTGCAAAATCTCACTTGTGATGACGATATAGCAGATACAATGGCTACTATCATTGATAGAATTATTATAGATGAATATATTAAGCCGAGTCCTATTGAAAATTCTTTGCCATTAAACCAAAAAGAAGAATTAATTTATAACAAAAGAAATGAAATTTTATCCATGATGTCAAAAAGAAAAATCGATACAAATTACATTTCTTCAAGTCAAACAAGTGACCTATATTCAAACATATAACTAATTTTACTATATATCATTAAGATATAAATGTCAATATCAAACAATATGTTATAAAAAATTTGAAGGTATAACAAAATGAATATTAATATCACACCTATACTCTTCTTGTCTTCCAACACAAATTTTTTTGATACTATACATAATTTTCTTTTTTATTTATTACTTTCATTAATTATATTATATATCTTTTTTATATACAATGTTTTTAAATGTTACGGGAAGAAAAAAGAACAAAAGGAAATTAAAAAACAGAAAACGATCTCAAAAGTGCAAGTTATGATAAACGGAGGTACTGATATGGTAGAAAATATGATAGGTAAAAAAGTTTTCTTGATTGATGACTTAGGTGACGGAGAAATGCTAATGTGCAATGATACCGTTACCGCAATTCTTATAGAAGAAAACAGTATGAGCGTAAGGTGCAAAACATCAGGCGATGAATTTTGGACTGTTGGTAAAAATGCTTTTTTCAGTGAAAGTGAAGCTAAACAAGCATTTAAAGTGAGGTGTGCATAATGGCTTTATTTTTCGATGTAATGTTTTAGCGATAGCTGATACATTTATAGTGTGCACACTGTTTATTGCTTCAAATAAATGTGATGATTTATTAAATAAAGGATTAATGGGTAAATGAAAATAAAAAATATAATAATTGGTGTAATTACGAGTATTGTACTTATCAATTGTGGAATGTCTGTACTTGCAAAAGGTTTTGATATTAATGCGGATAATAAAATTGATGTGAATGATGTTACATATTTGCAAAATGCTTTGTCTGATTTTGCAGAAGATACAAAACTTGATTTGAACAATGACGGCAGAATTGATGTAAACGATGTATCGTTTTTACAAATTGAAATCAGCAATCAGAGCGTAGAAAATAATACACAGATAAGTATATCAACAAAAGAATATTGCAAAAATGTCGGTGATACTTTTACGATTTCTGTTGATACAAATAATGATGTAAATGAGATCACCTTTACATCATCTGACAGTTCTGTTGCTAAAATTATTTCAACGGAAAAAAGATTGGCAAAAGTGAAAGTGAATAAAGTCGGCAATGCAACTGTTACTATAAAACAATGTAATAAAATAATTACAACAAAAGTAAAAGTTGAAAAAGCGAAGTGTATTGATATTTCCGAATGGAACTGTGATATTAATTTCAACAAAGTAAGAAATACAGGTGTCACTTGCGTTATTATTCGTGCAGGCTACGGCAAAGACCCGAACCAAGAAGATAATAAATTTCAAGAATATTATCGTCAAGCAAAGTCAGCAGGCTTGAATGTTGGAGCATACTGGTATAGCTACGCTACATCGGTTGACGCAGCTAAAGCAGAAGTTAAAAACTGTATGAACACAATAGGTGGAAAGCAGTTTGACCTTCCTGTCTTTTTAGATGTGGAAGAGTATCGCCAAGCTGTTTTGCCAAGACGAACTCTTACGGATATAATTTCAGCTTTTTGCGATGGCATAAAAAGCTATGGCTATGATGTTGGTATGTATAGTGCAAAAAGTATGTTAGTCGATAGTGCATATCCGGACGAGCTTTCATCTAAATATCTGATTTGGATAGCAGCTCCGAATACTTCCTACTCTGATTTGCCGTCATATGTTGATTTATGGCAATACAGTTGGAACGGCAAGGTTGACGGTATAAGAAACGATGTTGATTTAAACTACATATATAACTTAAATTGATTTCGATATTTAGGAGCAGTGTATTAAAATATGCACTGCTTTTAATATATAACAAATAAAAAAGGAGGTATAGATCATCAAGCGAAAAATCAACCCTGTATTCGTTATTGTATGTGCAGGAATTATTGTAGTAATGATTGCAGTTGTTATAATCGTAAGTCTTGCGGTTAATGGCAAAACAGAGAAAGAAGAAGTAAATACTACAGCTTCTTATTCAAGTTCAGTTATAAAATTCACTAATGCCGCAGAAACAACACAAAGTATTTCTAAGTGGCAAAACAGCAGTGAATTAGCAACACAACAATCTTCTCAAAGCGTTAATAGTGAACGCTCCGAAAGATCAGAATCGCAATCAAAAAGTGAAAGTAAATCTGAAGATTCAGAGCACGAGCAATCACAAGAACCTAACGAAAACAGCATAAACAACAGTTCTCATAATTCATCACAAAGCAATAACAACTATTACCGACCACAGCAATCTGAAACACCAAAACCTGAACCGACAAAGGTTCAAGAGCCTCAAACGACTAAAAAAGTTGAGAAGCCAACTTCAAAACCTACTGTAAAGCCGCAAGAAACAACTAAAGATAATATATATTTGTCTTATTCGTCAGTTTCTATACATACAGATGATGTTATGTTTTTGACTTTAATAGAAGCAGATAACGGAGTTTCATGGTCAGTCGGTAACTCGTATATTCTTCAAAATTATGGAGGTGGTGGAAATCAATGCAGCTTTAAAGCATTGAAAAGAGGGTCAACAACAGTAACAGCAACATATAACGGTAGGTCATATACCTGCTATGTAACAGTTAATTAACGGAGGTAATTTTTATGAATCTTAAAAAAATCAAAAACAAAGTGTTATCATTTTCAATCACATCAGCACTGATTTCATCTATAACAGCAATTAATGCTTATGCTGCCGATAACAACGCCGGTGTTGATATTTCGGGCGGCATTAATAAAGCAATTAATGAAGTAAAAGTACAATTTAAAGATGTAGTCGCAGTCATTTTTGGATTTTTGACACTTGTAGCATTAACAGTCGCAGTTGCAAAGCTTGTTAAAGGATTGCTCAGCCATCGTAATCAGGGAACTGAAATTCCATGGGCAGGAATCGGAATGGCATTTGGTGCTACTATTGTTTGTGGCGTGGTTGCCGGAGCAGGTTTCTTTGGTTGGTTTGGTTTAAGTTAAGGAGTAAAATATGTTAGATTCTTTACTTCTAATTCTTGCTGATATATTTTGTATGGATTTAACAAAAGACTTACACTATACAATTGCTCAGTTTATGTCTATTGGTCTTGCAAGTTGGTCAACCGACATAATCAATCAGAACAATAATTATACAACAAGCCTTTTTGATAATAGTATGGTTACAAATTTTTTGTTTTTTATAGAAAGCTTTGCCGGATTGCTTTTAGTGTCCGGTATAGCTTTTGCAGTATTTGACTTTGCTGTTTCAGTCGGTGAAGGTGAACGAGTTTCTCCTATTAATCTCTTATTGAATCTTTTTAAAGGTCTGTTAGCTTCTTTGCTTATAACTACCCTACCGGTATCCTTATTGATTTTCACAAATCATATCTGCAATCTTATTTGTCAGGCATTTACAAACGATTCGGCAATAAATTTTATTGTTCAATTTAATTCGTCTGATAGTTCCGCAAACTTTTTCTCCGGATGGGGATTCGCTATATTTATGCTGATTACATTTGTTTGTGTAATTAAAGTATTCCTTGCAAATATAAAACGAGGCGGAATTTTAATAATTCAAATGTTTGTCGGTTCTTTGCACTTATTCAATGTACCACGAGGATATTTAGATTCGTTTTCAGGGTGGTGCAAACAAGTAATCGGCATTTGTGCAACATCTTTTATATCAAATATACTAATCGTTTTAGGTGCGGTTGTATATTGTACTCAAGACGGTGCAGATGTATGGGATTTGATTTTAGCCACAGGTGTTATGCTTGCTGCGGCAGAAGCTCCGAGAATTTTACAGCAATTCGGACTTGATACAAGCGTAAAAGCTAATGTATCTCAAGCTATTTTTGCTACAAGCGGTATTACATCAATAATCCGCTCTTTTGCTCACTAAAAGGAGGCTAAAAATGAGAAAATTTTACTATCCCGATAATCTTACGGCAGTAAAGCTATATAAATACTGGACTATAACAGATTTATTTGTAATGGTAAGTATATTTGCTTTTTCAATAATAATGTTTTTGTCATTGCATATTTGGTTTTTTATAGCTTTTCTGCCTGCATACGCATTTTTGTCTGCCCGCTTTGTGGATTATTCAGTAATCAGATTATTTGTGCTGTTCATAAGGTTCTTGTTTACTGATGTACTTATTTTGAAATGGAGGCGATAAACTTGTCAAAAAAAGATCGCAAACTTAACAAAGCAATTAAGAACAATAATACAAGAGTGCAGAATTTCTTTGAAATAGCTGAGATTAAAGAAGATCATATTCTTACTACACGCAATGAGGAAAAATATTTTCTTGAAGTTAAGCCAAAAAATATTACTGTTCTCTCAAAACCCATAAGACTTGGTATTATTGACTCACTTACAAATATCATTTCTGAACTGCCTAAATCTGAAATTTTGTGTCTTAATAATTCACAAAACTATGAAAATAATATAAGACATCTCGAAAATCTGAAAAGCAAAGAAAATAATGCAGCCATTGCAGCTCTTGACATCAAAGACATTGAATATATGAATAATATAAAATCTGCTACGTCAACAAGCAGATCATTTTTTATTATTTTAAGAACTTCTCAGCAGGACAGCAGACAGCTTGTAAATCACGCATTGCAGCTATGTGCCGAGCAAAATTTCAATGTACAGCTTGCAGAGAAAAAAGATATTAAAAAGATGTTGTCGATTTATCTTGAGCATACATCATACGATGAAGAGTTGCCTGATTATGACGGCGAACAATACGGATTATCTAAAAATGAAAGCCTTAAAAATTTTGTGGATATAATTGCACCGTCAATTATGGACTTTAAGCACAGGCGATATTACATAGTAGGTAATACATACAGAAAAGTTTTTGCTATCAGAAGATATAAAACCGAAACAGAACAAACTGCAATACTGTCTGAAATCGGTGAAATGGGCGGTGTAACATTACATATATATAATGAAAGAGTTACACCGTCTGAGCAGGAAAAAATCTTTGAAAAAGCAGAACGAAAAAATATGGGTGATATTGCAGAGGCAAAAACTATGTCTAAGTCAATAGACAGCAAGGAAAATATTTTAGACATAGAAAAAATACTCAAAGAATCGCACCGAACAAAAGAAGAGTTTATACATTGCTCTGTTTATGTAGAAGTAATAGCTAATTCTCTTAATGAACTAAGAGATATGCAAATAAAAGTATGTTCAACGCTCAATAAAAATCATGTAAAATACGATGAATTGTATATGCAGCAGCGTGACGGTTTTGCTTCGGTAGCTCCTTTTGGACTTGATATGTTTGATAAAGAATTTGCAAGAGTATTACCTGCAAGTTCAGTGGCTAACCTCTTCCCCTTCAGCTACTCCGGCAAAACAGACCCTAAAGGATTGTTCTTTGGTCGAGCCGTACACGGTGGAAATATTCTTGCCGATATTGATCATCGTGATTCAGATAAAACAAATGGTCATATAGCAATCTTTGGTAACTCCGGCGAAGGCAAATCGTTTCTTATTAAATTACTTATATGTCTTTTCAGACAGCAACAGAAAAAAGTTTACAGTATTGATTCAGACAAGGAATGTATTGATGTAACTAACGGACTCGGCGGCACAAACATTGATATGCTGTCAGGCAAGTATTTTATAAATGTAATGCAGCCTCGCCTTTTGAACGATCCTCTTGATGACAGCTATACTGATGATGAACCGGTTGCTTTTAAACACAAAACGATTGTTTCTCAACATATAGCTTTTCTCAAAGACTTTTTTAAGACATACAATCCCGAAATGACCACAGCGGAATTAGATACGCTTGAAATAATGCTTGAAGAACTGTACAAAAAATTTCATATTACAGACAGTACCGATTTAAGCAAGTTTACAAATATTGATTTTCCGATACTGTCAGACTTGTTTAAAGAAGTTGAAAGACAGCTCAATATCTATGATGAAGTATCAAAAATTAGCGGGAAAGAAATGCTTTTCACAAAAGACACTCTCCGTAATCTTGCACTTTGTATTCGTTCAATATGTATCGGTACAGACTCTACATTCTTTAACGGTTATACAAACATTCCGAATGCAGCTCACATTAACTTTGATGTAAAGAATTTGTTAAACACAAATGATAACTTAAAAAATGCAATGTATTTCAATATACTTTCATTTATGAATAATAAGTTTTTGACGGAAGGTAATACGGTTGTAATCGTTGATGAGCTGCACGAAGTAATTAAAAGTTTAATTGTAATTATGTATCTGAGATCATTTGTTAAGCGCGGCAGAAAGAAAAACAGCAACCTTGTTATTGCTTCACAAAATCTTGAGGATTTGATGATTCCGGGGGTTGTTGAATATACAAAACCGTTCTTCTCGATACCTACTCACCGTTTTCTCTTCTATCCCGGTACTGTAAATATTAAAGAATACAAGGCAATTACTAATATGCTTGATGAGGAGTGGGAACTTATACAGATAAGCAAAAGAGGTCATTGTTTGTATTGCTGCGGAAATGAACGCTACTACTTACAAATTATTGCACCGGAATACAAAAAAGAGTTATTCGGCACAGCAGGTGGTAAATAAATGACTACAGCAGTTAAGTATTTTTTACTTATCATTAATAACAAGAAAGCAGAAATACAATTATAGGAATAGTCATAGGTGTTATAGCCGCCGTTTTATTTCTGTTGATGTTTACATATGAATCTACACAACAAAATGCAGCACCAATTGCAGAAAAAGCAAAAGAAGAGTACAGCTTTTGGCAGACACATACACCGAACAGTCAGAATTTATCCTGTCAAGGTGAACGCTATTGCTCATATTTTAAATCTTCTGTGACAGATTGGTGCTGTTATTTTGTCGGTTACTGTATTCAGGAATCAGGCTATGAAACCAAAGATTTTGGCTTTGCACCGGGAACTATTATGTGGACAAACAACCTAAAAGAGCTTGGAAAATTAAAAAGTGCCGATAACTATACACCGCAAGTCGGCAACTTAATTTTCTTCGATTACGGTGGCAGAAGCCATTATAGAGCAACCGGTAATGTAGATCATATAGGCATTGTTGTTGAAGTAAAAGATAATTCTGTTACAGTAATTGCCGGCAATGAGTACAATGGCCAAACCTCCAACTGGGCAACTGTAAGTTATGTAAATAAATACACATTACAATTAAACGATGACAGCATATCTTGCTATGGAGCGGTTGGTTCAGCAATTGAAAAAGGTCTTGCAAATGTAACAAGAAATGTTATTACTCACAATGAAGTAGGTGTATTTTACAGCGAACTTGACAACAATGATTTCGGTTCTGTTATAGCTAATGATAACGGTGCTTTGTCAATAGGTGCGTATGGTTGGCATGGTAACAACGCATTATCACTCTTGCGTAAAGCATACAGTATAAGCAATGCAGAAATTAACCGAGTAGCTTTATCTTACTCAAATACCGGTAGAAAAGTTATTGCCGCTATAACAAACGGAAGCGATTGGTCAAGTTATGTCCCTGACAGCTATACTTGCTCATGTATTAAAGCAATGCTGCTTACGAATGCAGGCATAGACGCACAAAATCAAACATCAACAGAAAATGCGGAAGAATATATCGCAATTTGTCAGGAAAATAATATCAATGATAAGCGAGCTATCGTTTACTGTGCAGATATATTAAATCAATTTGGCACAGGTTCATTTGATAAAAATGTTTACGGCAACGGTAATAATGGTGTTTTATACGGTGTATCTAACGCAACTCTTGATTCTGTTTATTCTTCTAAAAGGGCTTGGAGTGACAGCAACTACAGCTATGAAACAAGACGAAAGTGGACATATGACTACCTAAAAGGCTTATCTGACACGGATTTCAGCTAACAAGTGTCCCACGATGGGACACTTGTTGCTACTTTGGTATATGAAAGGAAGAAAAATGAAAAAGAAATTTATTATAGCAACGGTCGTTATTTCTGCAATAACAGTTATTGTAACAGGGTGTGGTTTGAAAGATGATACTAATAAAACAGAATTGACTACTGCTCCTGTTACAGTTGAAACCACAACTATGAACACAGAAAATTTGCAGCAAAGGATTGAAGAATTGGAAAGTGAAAAGCTCAAATATGACAGACTGTTTAATATTGAAGTCAAAGATGTCACTGATAAATATTGTCAGCTTTACCTCTCCTACTCCGGCTCGCAAAGCAATAATATTTCTCAGCTCAAAGATTACTTATCAGATGATTATTATAATCAATTACAAACAACAATAGGTCACGGCACATACGATGATAATTATGAGCAAGCTACAGGCTTGGTACAATTGTATGTTTCTGACTATGAGGATAACGGTTCGTTTAATGTTATGGCTATTTGCAGTCAGACAATCATATACAACGATGAAGTGTCAAACTCAAATGTAACATACAATTTCAATATGGGATATTACGATAATATATGTAAAATTCGTTCAGTCGAGAAAATCTTTTAAGAGGTGATTTTATGATACAGTCAGATAGATTTTTTAACAAATTAACTTTAACCAATGATAATATACCTGATGATAAATTATTAGGTTCTTGCTTTTATCTTACATCAAAAGTAATAGACGAAACTGCTGTTAAAGCCAAAAATATTCTTAATTCAAACACTCTTTCTTTCGTTTATAACGCTTCTGTCGAATATTTATACCAAAAATATCTTGAAGATCCCGAAAAAATAAAAAGTATTTTTCGAGAAGAAAGAGAAAAATTTGATATAATTCCTAAAAAACAAAAAAGTCTTTATATTACCAAAAAGAGTTATAGAATGCTGATGTTTCTTAAAAGAGAGCTTTATATTTCAAGAGGATTTGTAATGCAAATAGCAATTGAGCAGTATTATAACTATCTTTGTTCAGATGAATACCTTACACTTTTAATTAATAAGCGTAATGAAGTTTTAAAGGAGAATAGCGTATGCAATCAGTAAACAAACAGCAGATAAGCGTTCAATTGCCTTTATCAACGATAAATAAAATTGAGAGCTTAAAAAAACTTGATGACAGCAAAACAAGCAGGAACAAGATAATTGAATCAGCAGTTGATTTTTACTTTGGCTATAAAACATCAGAAATTACGCAGGATTATTTATGCTCTATTGTCGGGCAAAAAGTTGAGGGTATGATAAACAATGCTTCAAACAGAACCTCAAAGCTGCAATTCAAAGAAGCTGTTGAAATTAATGTGCTTACTCGTATCGTTGCAAGTATGATGGAACTTGACAAAGACTCATATGATAAAATGCGTAGAAAAGCTGTAGAAGATGTTAAGGCAAGCAAAGGTATTATATCAGCATATGAAGCTCAAACATAATGGAGGCTGCTATGGTTGGCACAAGGTTTATTTTAAACTCCCGTTACTTTCATATAGCCAAACCCGGAGAAAAGCTAAGCGATCACGCCTTAAGCGGTGAGCATGCAGCAAATCTTGTACGGTATTGCGGTACAAGGGAAACCGTTGACAAAAACATTGATATGGCAGATGATTTACCGATTACTTTTAAGCAAAAAGTATCTGTTAAAGATTTACTTAATCTCTGTACAGAAAAAGGTCTTAGTGCAGAGTGTGAAGAATACAAAGCTTATGAAGCTAATCCTACAAGAGCGAATGCTTCAAGTTTAATGTTGCATTTGGCAAATAAGCTTTCTGAAAATACTTCATTAAATCTATCGGAACAAAACACAGTAAATGAAGCTATCAGATTGGCACAGTTTTATGATGTTAAAAATCGACCTGCGACAAAGAAACAAGAAGAAACTATTAAAGAATTTCTTGAACAATTAAATTATAAAGATGATGAGGATAAGCCGTTGGAGTACACTGATTATATCAATAATCCGACTATGTCAAATGCCTCCGCTCTTATTTCCATGCTTGCAGAAGAGTTACTTTTTAACGAAGCAGGGAATTTGATAGAATATGCAGCCAAAAGACCGGGTGCTTATAAAGTCGGTGAGCACGGTTTATTTTCATCATACCCTGATGTAGATCTTGACAGAGTTGCCGAAGAAGTAGCAACGCACAATGGCAACATTTGGACTGACATTCTCTCGCTCAGACGAGAGGACGCTGACAGGCTCGGTTATGACTGCCAAAAGCTATGGAAAGATTTAATAATGTCTAAAGTTGACCTTATCGCAGAAGCTCACGGTATAAACATTAATAATCTGCAATGGTATGCTGCTATGCACAATACAGGTCATCACCCGCATGTACATTTATTCGTTTACTCAACAGACCCAAAAGAAGGCTTTTTGTCTAAGAAAAATATTAAGAATTTAAAATCAGAGTTTGTTAATGAAATTTTCAAAGATGAACGACAGGAAATATATATTAATAAAGACAAATACTTAAACGAGCTAATCAGTCAAAGTAAAGCTTTACTAAATAATCTGCTTTCCGAACCTAATCAATATATTTCCGATGAAACTTTAAAATACTTAGTTAATCAAATGTTGACCCTTTCAAGCAAAGATTTCAGCAAAGGAAGAAATACTTACGGCTTTTCTTCACCTGACAAGAAAAAACTTGTAGATGATATTCTAACCACACTTGTAAGCAATAACAACCAACTGTCAAATCTTTATGATAAGTGGTGTGATGAAAGCTACAGTTTGAGTAAATACTATTCAAAAAAAGAATTTGTAAAGCCTGACATTTCCAAAATTGATAAATTTACATCTATCAAGAATTATATCTTAGAATGTGCAAAATCTATGAATCAAAGCGGAACATTTATAACTGCAACTGATGATATTACGATTTCTCCCCCACCGAATATTACAGCTCCTGCAGAAACAGAACCGCAATCAGCAGATGATGATAACGGTTTTATTGATGATACAAAGCCGGAAGAATACGAATATACAGAGTTACAAAAAATTCCCTCATTTATACTTGGAAATGAAGGAAAGGAAGTTATAGATTTTAAAAAAGCGTATCAAAATTCAAGTGATTTGCAAACCAGAACTGCACAATCTTGCAGAAAACTTGCGGATTGTTATTACTACGGAAAAGGTACGGAAAAAGATTATAATGCAGCTCAAATGTGGTACGGTATTGCTGCCGACAGTTACGGTGACAGTATGTCTGCATATAAACTCGGACAAATGTATTTATACGGTACTAAAGATACAGAAATCAATAAAGAACTTGGCAACTACTATTGCAAAACAGCTTTTATTCAATTCAGAGATAGGTTAAAAAACAGAAATTACTTTTATGAACTCGAAAATGATTCTGACAATTTGCATTATTACAGTGAAGTTGATTCTTATGAAGCATATATTGAATACCTGTTAGGCCGAATGTACCTTAAAGGCGAAGGTGTTGAACAGGATTATCGCTGCTCAAGTAATGTTTTTAGTCTTGCTGCAAAAAACGGTTATTCGCATGCTTACTACTACCTTGGCAATCAATTTTATTATGGCCTTGGTTTTACTCAAGATTATGAAAAAGCATTTGACTATTACTTAAAAGCAGATAGAAAAGGTGATAAATATGCGGCATACAGACTTGGTAAAATGTGTTTGTCCGGTGAGGGTGTAAATATTGATATACAGCAGGCAGAGCATTATTTTTCAAAAGCAACTAAAACAGTTGTGCTTGCAAATTATGACCTTGCAAAGCTGTATGAGGATTATGCCGATGATTTTAATAATGTTTCAAAAGACTATATTAACGGCTTATATAAAAAAGCATTGGAGAGTATGATAGAACAAGAAGAAAACGATATACAAAATGCTTTTACAGAAATGCGTATAGCAAATATGTATCTTGCAGGAAAAGGCACAGATATTAACATTAATTCTGCAATTGAGTGGCTCAATAAAGCAGCTAAACAAGATAATCCAAATGCAGCATATCAGCTTGGTTACATATACTCTTCCGAAAAATACAATATCATTGATGAACAAAAGGCTAACGAAAATTATAAAAGAGCCTGCTTGGAATATGAGAAAGCAGAAGAAGAAAACAGTAATGTTACAGCTGAAAGCAGACTTGGTAAGATGTATCTAAACGGCTACGGTGTTGAGAAAGATATTCAAAAAGCTGTAATTTGGCTAAAAAAGGCTACATTAAACGGTAGTGCTTCATCTGCATACACGCTTGCAAAGCTATACGAAAACGGTGAAGGCGTCGAAAAGAATATTGAAGAGGCATACAGTTATTATCAAATATCTGCTGTACTCGGTAACTCCTATGCAAACTATCAAGTCGGTAAAATTTCTCTTCAAAAGGGAGAAATTGAAAAAGCTGTTGAGAATTTTCAAGAAGCAGCAAAAGGAAATATATCTCACGCTTGGTTTAAACTCGGTAAAATATATTCAGACGAAAGTTACGGACTATATGATATTTCAAAAGCTCAGATATGCTACAGTAATGCTTTAAATATTTACATAACAGATTACACCCAAAATCCTGATGACTTTACAGCCTATAGACTCGGCAAAATGTATTTTAACGGTTTAGGTACTGATATTGACATAAATAAAGCTATACATTGGTTTTCACAAGCTGAAAAACTCGGCAATACAAATGCTGCCTATCAGTTAGGTAAAATAGCATTTGAAAACAATGATATTGAAAATGCAATAAAACATTTTCAATATGCAGCACAAGGAAATATATCTAACGCTTGGTTCAATCTTGCTAAAATTCATTCAAACGAAAGTTATGGCCATTATGATATTGCAAAAGCTCAGCTATGCTACAGTAATGCTCTAAATCTTTATATAACAGATTACAAGCAAAATCCTAATGATTATATTGCTTATCATCTTGGTGATATGTATTTAAAAGGGTTAGGAACCGATATGAACATTAATCAAGCTATATATTGGTTTTCCGAAGCTGAAAAATTTGAAAATGCAAATGCAGCTTATCAGCTCGGTTATATCTATCACTCCGAAAAATACGGATTACAAAACAATGAGCTTGCAAGTAATTATTTTAGAAAAGCATTATCGGCTTATCTTATCCGGTTTAATAACAATCAAACAGATTCGGAATTAGCTTTGCGAATAGGTACTTTTTATCAATACGGATTGGGAATCGAACGAGATATTGAAAAGGCTCTTTTGTGGTATAAAAAGGCTGTTGAACTCGGCAATATAAAAGCACAGCAAAAAATTGAAGAAACTAACACTCAACAGCAAATAACAGTGCTTAATCTTGCCTCTATAGCTGCTCATATGGGCAAAATTATAAACACAGAAACAATTGCTGCCTCAAAGCAAAAATACACATCTGATTCAAAACAGCTAAGAGATGAAAAAATACAAAAAATACAATTAGGTCACGCTGTATCCGACAATTCAATCAGCTATGACTATTAGGGAGGTTAAAAAATGTCAAAATTTATTCCGTTTACAGATGAAGAGTTGTATCAGGCTCATCATAAAGATATTAAAGAATATCTTGAAAGTATAGGAGAAAAAGTTTTACATAGCGGTACAGAATATATGTGGGAAGCACATGACAGCGTAAAAATACGAGGACATATTTGGTACAGACATTCTACAGGTGAATCGGGTACGGCAGTAAATTTTCTGATGACATTTTTTGATTTTAGTTTTCAAGAAGCAGTAATAACTTTGCTTGACGGAAATTACAAAGCTACAAGCAATTCAAAACCTGTTGATTTTATAAACGAACCTGATATTTACCATAAAAAAGACAGAGTGGTTTTACCTCAAAAAAACACAAACAACAAACGCTTGTATGCTTATCTGTGCAATTCACGCTGTATTGATTACAGTGTCGTCAGATACTTTGTAAAAAAAGGTCTTATATATGAAGATAAAAGCAACCACAACATTGTATTTCTCGGCAAAGATAAAAAAGGAATAGTCAGGTATGCCAGATTAAAAGGTACGCTTACTGTTAAATCTTTTAAAGGTGAGATTACCGGAAGTAACAAAATATACTGCTTTAAGCACATTGGTTTGTCTGATGTGCTTTTTGTTTTTGAAGCTTTTATTGACTTATTCAGTTTTATTACTTTGTATCAGCTTGGCGAAAACTGGCACACATACAACTATATAGCTTTAGGAGGGCTGAATTTAGAAGCTTTGAAAAAATGTGTTAAAGATTACCCGCATATAAAGAAAATCTATATATGTACAGATAATGATATTAACAGTTCTGACGGCAAAAATCACGGACAGGACTTTGCAAAAAAAGCACAAAAAGTATTTCAGGACAAATATAAAACTGAAATAATAACCCCTAATCTAAAAGATTGGAATGAAATTTTAAAACAAAGGAGTCAAAGTTATGGGAAGTAGCTCAACAAGCGGAATTATTATATTTTCAATAATCGTTTTAGTTGTACTTATAGCTGCGTACTTTATATCATCAAGCGGCAAAAATTTAAACTCTATTAAAAGCAAGCCTGTCGGTGACGGCCAATTCGGTGACCAAAAATGGGCCACCAAACAAGAATTAAATAATAATCTTGTCATTATACCATATGAACCCGAAAAGTGGAGAAATGGCGAAAACAGGCCACAGCTTGAGGGCATTATACTCGGTGCAGTAAAAAACGGTAAAAAAGTATCTGCGTACATTGATACATCTGATAATCATACTCTCTCCGTATCTGCTCCGGGTGGCGGTAAAACATCTTCTTTCGTCTATCCTAATCTTGAATTTTTAGCGGCCGTTGGTAATCCTTTTTTCGTCACAGATACAAAAGGTGACGCTCATCAGACATATGCACCTGTTTTGGAAAAATATTACGGGTACAAAACTTATGTAATAGATTTAAGAAATCCTACTCGCAGTGACAGTTACAATCTGATGTATCTTGTCAATAAATACAATGACCGCTATGAATCAACAAAAAGTCTTGCAGACAAAGCACGGGCTGAAACATATGCAAAAGTTCTTTCAAACTCAATCGTACATATGGACGGTTTCAAAAGTGCAGGACAAAATCAATACTTTTACGAATCTGCAGAAGGCATTATTACAGGCGTTATCTTACTTGTATCCGAACTTTGTGAACCCGAAGAAAAGCACATAGTATCAGTTTTTAAAATAATTGAACAGCTCCTGGAAATTGACCCACGAACAGTAAATAAAAAAGGAGTAATGCCTACAACTTATCTGACTGAATTATATACAATGCTGCCGACTAATCATAAAGCAAAATGGTTTATGTCTGCCACAGCCTCGGGTGCTTTTCAGACTACTGCAAGCGTTATGTCAACAGCAATGAGCCGTATGCTTTCCTTCATTGATACAGAAATGGAACAAATGATATGCTTTAACAGTGACCTTGATATTGAAAACTTTATTAATGGCAAACAAGCAATATTCTTTGTTGTTGATGAAAAATCAAGCACAAAGAACTTTTTGGTAAGCTTACTTGTAAGGCAAACCTATAACGAATTACTTTGTGCCTCTGAACATTTTGAGAACAACAAGCTGCCGCATCGAGTATACTACTACCTTGATGAATTTGGCACATACACAGCCATAGAGAGAGTTGATCAGATGTTTTCTGCAGGCAGATCAAGAGGTATCATTTGCTGCCCATTTTTACAAACGACGACGCAGCTTGATCAAAAATACGATCAGAATACAGCAAGCGTTATAAAATCAAGCTGTCAGAATGTAATGTTCAGTTACATAGCACCTACTTCCCCTGACGCAGAAACTTTTTCAAAAATGCTTGATAATCAGACGGTAATGTCAGGCTCTGTTTCACAAAAGCAAAACAGCTTTTCAAACAATAACAACGCAAATTCCGTTACTTACAATATGACAAAAAAACCTTTAATGACACCGGGGCAAATTAAAAGAATGAAAAAAGGTGACTGGGTGCTTATGAAAACAGGTATGCACCCGGCACAAATGAAACTCCTCAAAAGCGAGGACTGGGGGCTTTCACTTAATGAAGAACCCTATAAAGCAAAGAAAAGCACAATAAGAGAAGTAAGTTATGCCGACCGAACAAGATTATTTTCGGCTATGCTAAGTAAATATCCTACAGCAAAGGCATATACCCCACCTGTAGGTTCATCTGCAGAACCGGTACAGACTCACGAAAAAAAGCCTGTACTAAAAACATATATTTAAAACTAAGTCTGTTGCTCTTGCAGCAGACTTTTTTAATTGCTTAATTCACACGGTCTTGAACAATTAAAAAAGTCCGTTTCAAGCAGCTTCAAAATACGGAGGAATTATAATGAAAAAATTAAATAACAAAGACATAGAAATCGCAGTAGAAATTGACGGCGTATATGCACAGGGATTTGGTATGCTTGCTCAAAAAGTTATGCTTGAAAAAGAACTGCCTTTACAAAGCAAGGCTATTTATGCCTACTTAGCTTCTTATGCAGGTTCAGGTAAAATTTATCCAAAACGCAGCACAATACTTCGTGATCTAAATATGAACAAAGACACCTACTACAAATATCTAAACAGGCTTGTCGAAAAGAGTTATATTTCAATTTCAAAAGCTAAAGGCTTTCTAAATAAAAATGTGTACACCATATGCAGTAATCCTAAAGCTATAGGTTGTCCGCCGTCTGCTTCTGCAGAACATCATACACTTTCGCTTGATAATATTTATTCATACGGCTACGGAAATATGCCAAAACTAATTATGTGTGATACTCGTTTATCTGTTAAGGCTCGTGGTATGATTGCTTTATTCTATTCACTTGCTCAATCATCAAACACAGTATTTCCTGCAAGAGATTATACTATGGAAATTCTCGGTATAAGCAAGCAGACATACTACAATACACTAAATGAACTTATAGCTTATGGCTATATATCCGTAATTAAGCGTAAGGGTAAAAACGGTAGGTTTTGTGTAAATAACTACATACTTAACACTAATCCTACAGTTATTGAGAAACAGCAAAAAGAAAGTAATAAACCGTGTCCTAAATTTTCGGACAATGTAAAAAATGCGATAAAATCTACACTCTCACCATGTCCTAAAAAACAGGACAATGAAAATAACCGTGTCCTAAAAAGCAGGACATTGCCGTGTCCTAATTCTTCGGACAATACCGTGTCCCAAAATTTCGGACATTATAACAATACCATATATAACAATACCATAAATAACAGTAAATCAGATCATAATCTAATCATTGACAGAATTAACCTTACTGTACCTTTTACAACTGACAATGACAAGATTGTTGAATCAATTAAAGAATTGACAGATTATAATGCATATCAAAGCTATGTCGCTTACGAGAACGATATATATTCAAGATTATACTGCAAAGCCGTTGATTTACTTTGCGATATGGCAACCAACAACACCACTCAGACCTATAATAAAACTACTGTGTCACAGCGTACACTTATTTATTCAATTAACAACTGCATTACAAAGCACGGTATTACGAAAGCTAATTCATTATGTGATTTGATTTCGGATACACTTTTAAATTATGAAGAAGCAAGCAAAGAATATGAAATCCGTAATTATTCAAAATATCTCAAAGCGTTACTTTTTGACAACATTACAAACTTTGCGTTTAACTTAGCCAAATTCGACTTGTAAGCGTTTTTTATTGTCGGCTGATGTAATTACTCTTATAGGGAATAAATCGAATTTACGCAAAAAGCAAGGCTTTTTCTTTTCTGCTATCGGCATTTTGTCAAAGTTTTGTCTTGAAATTTTAGCAATATTAAAATCAATGTTACTAAAAAGTCAGCTTTTATCCGATAAAAATAAAACAGCAATCTAAAAGTGATATTAAAGGCTTAGTCGATGATATTAAAGTTAATGTTATCGAAAATGTCGGCACTGCCGACATTTGTGACCGACTTAATATTGCAAGCAATATTAAGTCTTTATCCTGCAAATTTTACTACCCTGCTTTCCGTGGCAAAATATTGTTTTGGTGTCCCACCGTGGGACAGTTATTGCTTACCTCCTCAAGTGTCCTACGGTGGGACACTTGAACTTAGTAAAAAGCTGCTGTTTCTCAAAAGATTACTTCAAAAGCAAAACTACCGATAAATAATTGCAGGTTAAAAAGAAAATATACTCAACGGCAACAGCGTAAAAGCTAAAGTTTGCAAAATTATCAAGCTCGGCAAAAGCCCCTAAAGCAGAGAAAAAATAGAACAAGACGATTGCTCACAAAAATGCAACATAACTTACGCCGGCAGCTCTCCCCTACACTATTTTAAAGCTGACTGTAAATAACTTTTACAAAGACATAACCTATGCAGCTACTCGCCTACAATTAAAAACCCTAAAGCAGAGAAAAAATAAATAAACAACCTCATTGTTTGCCCACAAGTGTCCCACGGTGGGACACTTAACTGATATATTAATAAAAAAGGAGTCGTAAATATGTTAAATCGAATTGTACTCATGGGAAGGCTTACTGCTAACCCTGAACTCAAATCAACTACTACCGGAAAAAGTGTAACGAGCTTTAGTATCGCAGTTGAACGCAATTACAACAAATCCGGTGAAGAAAGAAAAGTTGATTTTTTCAATGTTGTCTGTTGGAACTACACAGCAGAATTTGTATGTCTCTATTTTGCAAAAGGCAATATGATTGCTCTTGAAGGCAAACTACAAAGTCGTACATATCAGGCCAATGACGGAAGTACACGCTATGTAACCGAAATTGTCGCAGATACAATATCATTTACCGGTGAGCGTGTGCAAAAAGCAAATAATAATAATAAAGACTCTTCTTCAACTACATCTGAACAGCCACCTTTGCCCTCACAACCCGATTTTGAAAATATGCCTATTGACGACGATTTACCGTTTTGATAACTAACAACTGTCCCACCGTGGGACACTTGTTAAAAAATCAAAATATTTTGTGCAATAATATTGCATAAAATATAAGTATAAGCTATAATATTAATATAAAACAAATGCAAAAATTTGATTGCGAATTAAGGAGAATAAGTATGATAGTTGAAATAAGAATTAATAACTGCTATATTTTCAATCAAGAAGTTGTATTTTCAATGAACGCAGATATGCGTAATAAAAGATTTATCACTAATGTTCATAAAGAAAACAATTTCAATATATTAAAAGCTGCCGGCATATATGGCTCAAATAATACAGGTAAAACACGCTTTATTAAATGTATAGCTGATATTAAAAATGCCCTGTTAAACAGAAAATCAAGTCTAATGTCTAATTTATTTACAGACAATTCAATATGTGAACTTGGCATTACTTTCTTAGAATTTAACAGAGAATTTTCATTTGATTTTAAATTTGATGAAAATAAAGAAGAATATATATATGAATGTTTTTCAGAAATAATAAAAGACCAATACGGCAACGAAAAAACACAATGTTGGTTCAAAAAAGATGTGAAAAATAAAGAATATTACTGTGCAGATGAAAATTTAGATACAATGTTACCCGTTATATCAAATAATAGTCTGTTCTTTTATCAGATTGATACAACAAAATTCAAATATCTTGATGAAATGAAAAAAATACTAATCAGCTTTGCAAATAAAATTGATATTGTTAATATGAATAATATTCCTATCAAGCATACTATTGAGCTAATGAAAAATAAAAACAATCTTCAAAAAAAGATTGTTGAATTTATAAAAAACGCAGATTTATATATGGATAATTTTGAATTTGTTGATATGGATAAAATAAAATTTTCCAAAAAAGATGAAGGAAAAGCTGATGAAAATGCACTAAACTTACCTAACAGCATTATGGATCAAATTCGTTTAGTTTCAACATATAAAGGTATTCAAGTACCAAGTATGATATTTGATTCCACCGGAACAAAGAAAATAGCAGCATTAGCAAGCTATGTTATTGAAGCGTTGGAAAAAGGCCGAATTTTAATTATAGATGAACTCGACAGCAGCCTTCATTTTAAACTTACAAGAGCCATAGTAGCTATGTTCAATAATGAATTAAATACTAAAGCACAAATGATATTTACTGTTCACGATATTAATTTAATGGATTGCAAAAAGTTGTTTCGAAAAGAACAAATATGGTTTGTTCACAAAGATAAGTACAATGTTTATTTTTATTCACTTGCTAATTTTACAGCTCAACAAGGTGTGCGTGAAACCACAGATATTATTGAAAAATACAAAAAAGGTGCTCTCGGTGCAATACCGGAACCTGATTTAATTAATACGCTAATAAGTATTCATAATGATACAGTGAAAGGAGGTACATCATCTGATGATGAATAACCTACCTATATTTTTTGACAAGCAAAGAATATGTATTATTTGTGAAGGAAACGAAGAATACTTTTACCTTGACAGACTTAAAGAGTTACAAGTATGGAACGAACAATACCATATAGAATTAGTTAATGCTAATGGAAACGGTAACATACCTGCAAGATACCAAGACCGCTATAATAGTGACTCATATGATATTGTTCTTGTATTCTGCGATACAGAAAAAAAGCCATATGAACAGTACAATGACATAAAGCGTAAAATCAATGAATTTCATGGAATTGACAATATAGCTGACTCACTAATCATATTCGGTAATCCGTGTACTATGCAAATTGTTTCAAAACATTGGACAGATGAAAATCTCAACACCCCTGCCAAACCTGTAAATGCTCCGTTAATTAAGCATTTTACAGGCGTAGAAAATTATAAAGCAAAAGCTAATCAAATAGAAAAAGCTATGCAATTTATTACAAAGGAAAACTACTATGATATGAAGCGAAGAGTTCAAAATTTAGAATCTGATGACAGCATAAAAGGAAGCAGCAATTTTAAAAGTTTTTTAAAACACTTTGAAGCTGACGATAGTAGCTGGATTGAAAAAATAAACGAAAAACTTTTAGCTGAAACTGAATAATCATTTATCCGCAAGTGTCCCACCGTGGGACACTTGTTGCAGAAAATCATTGACATATTATTCTGCAATGTGTATAATAATATTGTAGGGAGAAATCCCAGAGAAAATACGCTTACTGATCGGCGTTCCTAAATTGACAGTTTGATTGAATATGCCTACCGTTCGGCGTTCCTAAATTGACGGTTTGATTGAATATGCCTACCGTTCGGCGTTCCTAAATTGGCGGTTTGACGAAAAGCCTCTTACCTTAATGGTAGGAGGCTTATTTTGTAAAAGACAAAGGAGAAAAAATGAAGGAAAACAGTTTTTATTTAATTGATAACACTTATATTAAATTAATCAATAATTTGGGCGGTAAATACGGTGACAGTAAACAGCGTCCAATTTATTGTTGTATTAAAGATAAAAATATTGACGGATTATTTTGGGCTATACCAACAAGTGATATTTCTCACAGAACTCAAAATCAAATTGCCAAGTATAATAACTACATACAACTACCAAAAAATGATATTCGTTCTGCGTATTATCATATTGGTTACACCAATAAACCGGCACTATATAGAATTAGTAACTGCTTTCCTATCACAGATAAATATATTGCTAAAGCATACATTTCGCAAGGCAATCCCCTTTGCTTAAAAAATAAACAAGAAATTGAAACTATACATAAAAAATTACTGCGTATTCTGTCTTATGAAGGTCGTTTTCCAAATAGACTTGAACAACACATAACCGATATAAAGAATTATCTTATAAATGAATTACAATTACAGAATATACTTCTACCTAATCAAATACAATCACCACAACATTTAAATAATTTTAATCAAAACATATAAATAAGTGTCCCATCATGGGACAGTTAATTTGTTTTTCCTGCAATTCTAAAATATCAAATACTGTTATTTTGATACCGCAAGTGTCCCACCTTGGGACACTTAATTTGTCTTTTCTGCAATTCTAAAACATCAAATGCTGTTACTTTAATACCGCAAGTGTCCCACCGTGGGACAGTTAATTTATTTCCTGCTATTCCAAAACATCAAATACTGTTACTTTAATACCGCAAGTGTCCCACCGTGGGACACTTAATATAAAATCACAAATAAAAACAGCAGTTATAACCTCAAAAAAGTTAATAACTGCTCTGTTGACATATTATGTGTAGTATGATAATATAATAATGTAAAGAAACGATTTTATCTGTTTCGCTACAGTTCTAAAATTCAAATTTTTTAACCGCTCTGTCTGCAATACAGGGCGGTTATTTCTTTATACATAAAACAATAATTGTCACTAATAAAGTAAAACAAATTATGTATTCCATCTCGTATAATGTTATTACGATATTTTTGAGAGAAGAATATCGTAACTCCTTGTTATCTCATAAGCCATATGAGATAATGAACCTGTACAGATAGGGCGCAGGTCACCTCCTTTCAATGTACAAAAAGCACCTTAACCATAATTGGCTAAAGTGCTTATAAACTATATTATTTTCTTTTTTCTCTACGCATTTTATATTTTATTCCATATTTTTGATAATAAAGTTTTCTTAATTCCTTATCTTTCATAACATCTTTTGCAATACGCCAAGTTAATTCTGACTGTATTTCTTTATTATCTTTATCAATCTTTGGAAAACATTCTTTTATTGTTTCAACATCTCCTGCCCATATGGCATTACTAATTTTTCTATGCAGTCTATCTTCTTCACTTTCTTCCTGTTCTTCAATTAATTCTGGGTGTTCTGCATAGTATTCCGCTTCTGCTTCTGCTCTTTCCACGCATTGCTGAATATATTCATCAGAAAAAGCATAAATTTCATTAAAGTATATATCATGTAAGTGGGACTTAATCCATTTATTCTCTCTTTCTATCTTCGTTGACATAAAATCAAATATTCTTATTAGTCTATTGATAAACATAAACATAACATATATTAATCGAATAGTTATTTTGTACTCTTCCTGTTCCACTAAATTCGTACTATTTAAAATATTAATACATCTTTTACACTCATTTACCATCGTAAAATGTTTTAACTGATCATATTCATCTTGTGTAATAATATTTTCTATTATCAAACTTTCAAACGGCAACCTTTCATATTGAGTAACTATTTCTGTAAAATATGTTATTGAAATACCTACAAGAGTATCATACTTCTTTCTGTCTTTGCTATCTATACTATTGAAATCAATTTCTTTCATCTTTGAGAAAAAATCAGATACTTCTTTTGTATCATTCATTGGAAGTAAGAAAAAATTTCCTAATTCCTCACGTACTCTATATTCATTGACATTAAGTGCAATATGCACATATAATTTATCAACAGTCTCTGCCAATGGATTTAACAACATTCTTTTATATCTTTCCACTTTTCTTTTCTCTATCCTTGAATTTATCAATTCCAGATACATTGTAACTAATGCAGACGTAACTATTCCTGTTCCAATTCCTACTGCAATATTTTTCGCATCATTATTACATATAAAATAAGAGGCAATCAATACGCACACACCTATAATAATAATCACAATAATTGCAATATATTGCCAATTAATTTTTCCTGCAACAGAAGATATTCTATCCCTTATTTTACCCCAAAAAATCTTTTTCTTTGTTCTTTTTCTCATTAAAAGTTCTCCATTATCTTTATCTTGTATAATTTACTTGAAATTCTAAATTTATTTTTTAACCAACATATAGAATCAGTAATTATATAAGTATCTTTAAAGCACCCTTCTTATTTAGTAAAAGCCCTTTTTACTACCTATACTTTTATAATTTTTCAAACATATTGGTATTGGAACTATCTTTATTAATAATTTCAATTTCTAATTCTTTCTGGTGAACATACAACTTTACTCCCAAATTTAACGGTGGAGTATCTATCAAATCCTTTAATAAAAATTTTTCCCCAGAAGGCATACTTTCTATTTTTTCGTGACTGTGTTCCAAAGTATTGCATAAGTTCTTTGTTTAATCACCATATCTTTACAATAGCTTGGCACATCAGGATATCCATCTTCAATAGATTTCATTTTCAATGTATTCCATTCTAATTGACTAACTGTAAACTGTATTCGGATATTTGTCCTCCTATAAGTGGATTGAACAACCCCCTTACAATAATAATTTACCATTCAAATATTGTCAAGGTTATTGTTCAATCCCCTTGTTATTTTCTATAAGACCTCATCTTCTCCACCGTCACTTCCAGGTAGAAATATGTGAGTATCGTTGCTTTCGGAACACCTGCCGCAAGGGCTTTTTTCACTTTCTCTCGTATAATGTAATTACGATATTTTAATTTGTGTACGGCTCATTTTTACAAAGAAGACTTTTTGAAAATCCTTGATTGCAAAGACAGAGAATCGACTAAAAAAGCTATGTCTGACTGGATTAATTCAGCATATGATTGTGGGATTCCGCAGCTTGTTAATTGTGGCAAAACAATGCAAAATTGGTTGACAGGAATATTGAATTCGTTTTCTACATCAATCACCAACGGCTTTATAGAAGGTTGCAACAACAAAATCAAAGTTCTCAAAAGAAATGCTTACGGCTACAGAAATTTCAAACGCTTTCGTAACCGTATTTTACATATGTTTTCCAACAAACATATCAATCCTACAACAAAACAAACGACAGTTTAATTTTCTGCCGCTTGTAATTATCATTATTCTGTTTTTTCGGGTTACCCCAACTATTGACATTGAGCCACTAAATTTCACTATATTTTCTATTATATATTGACATTTTTCTCTTTAAATGGTAAAATGTGAGTGCAAATAAAATAAGCCCCTCAGCTTATCAATTATTGGCGTAATTGATAAGCGTGCGCCCCGAGTATTACCGTACTCAGAACTTGAGAAGCTAAACAAGCGTATTGTTCTATTTTATGCGCTTTTAGATACTTTGTCAAGACCTGTACTATTAACCCGTGGTGCAGGTCTTACTTTTTTGCAAATAAAAGTTAATAAAGGACAGATAGGGGTATTTCTTTCCACTGCGGAAACAGGTGCTTACATCACCTTATCCCTTTGTGTAGTTACCTCGTGGTTGTTATCGGCTTGAACTGATGTTAGCTAACGCGACAATCCAACGAGAGGAAGCGACTATCTGAAACCTATTACTGTTAAATAAACAGCAAAGCGATTTAAGTAGTTTTGCTTAACTATTTAAATCACTTTACTTTTGGCTGGGCTGGCGGGATTCGAACCCACGGGTGACGGAGTCAAAGTCCGTTGCCTTACCGCTTGGCGACAGCCCACCATTTAAACCCAACTCGTGGTTTTTAAATCAAAAGCCGCACAAAAGTAAAATGTGCGGCTTTATGGTGACCCATCGGAGATTCGAACTCCGGACACCTTGATTAAAAGTCAAGTGCTCTGCCAACTGAGCTAATGAGTCAAATGGGGTGGAATGACGGATTCGAACCGTCGGTCTCCAGTGCCACAAACTGGCGCGTTAACCAACTACGCTAATCCCACCATGTGGCGCGGCAAAAGGGACTCGAACCCCTGACCTACTGCTTAGAAGGCAGTTGCTCTATCCAGCTGAGCTATTGCCGCATACTTAACTTAAAAATTTGTTTTTCCCTTAAGTCAGCTTCATTATTATACATCAGCAAACTCCATTTGTCAACACTTTTTTTAATTTTTTATAATTATTTTCCTGTTTTAATTTGATGATGAAGTTAATGACATAGGCATTTTAACACATTGCAGATAATAATGTCAATATCACTTGGTATTAATATCGAAATGTTGTTATCAACTAAGTTATCTTAATCAGTCACTTTATTATGAACCATTCTTTGCGCAAGTGCAATGTTTCTGTATTCGGGTTCGTGACTTACTTCTCTTATAAGTTTAATAAAAGGAGGAAGCTTGTAAGGCTGATCTTCTGACAGCAATTCTATCTCAAGCGTTGCTCTGTCATTCCAAAACGGATATACATCAAGTTCAAAATATTCGTCATCATACACTATACAATATCTGTCCTTTGAAATAATACCCGTTATACATTCTTTTCTTGAAAGATAATTATTGTATTCGGCTTGTGTCAAATAAGATTCTTTTTCTATCCTTTTCAAATCATTAATCTTGATTTTTACCGTTTTAATATATACTGCATCTTTGCCGTAACCACGCTTCCGTATTCTGAACATTCCTTCCTCGGGAGTGTTTAAATATGCCTGAGTAATCGCAACCTTTCTGCAAGCAGTCATATTATTAAGATAATCAATATCAGGGTATTCTATCAAAAACTTACGCTCAATTTCAAGAGGTTCCGGAACACCGATGAACCCTAATACTTCTTTAAGCAAATTATCGAGCCTTTTATTAAAATCACTGTTATTTGGTATAACTCGCAGGTGTGATGTGCCTGTCCATATAGAAAGTAATTTTTCGTCAAGTTCCTTGGCGAGCTTTACATCTTCTTTTCTGACAGAATTGCAGTTCTTAATGTAAGTGTTTTCATCTGTACAAGCAACACTTTTTAAATGAAATACAGCATCATACGAATTTCTTAATACATCTTCATTTTTATTACTTATTGAAATATATTTTTTAAATTCGGCATCGGTAACATATGCTTTGCTGTCAAGCAATCCTCTGTCAAATAAAATTACAGCCTTTTCCCCATTGTATGCCTTAGCTTTCTCTTCGAGAGAATTTTCTTCTTTTAATTGAGTTTCAAAAAGTTGTTTATGGAACTCATATACACCAAGTTTTTGCGGAGTAATGCCATTTCTCAATAAATTACTTGCAATTTCTTCTAATATAAAAACTTTTATATTTAACTTTTCAAGTTCATCTTTCAAAAAATTCAAAGCAGTTGTTTTACCGCCACATGGACCGCCAGTCAAAACTATTTTAATTACCTCTGCCATAAATTCACCTCATTTAATTTATTATAACCTTTGAAATATTTATTATTATTCTGTATTTGAAAAAAGGCGATTGCAAAATTAATCTGCAATCGCCTTTTTAATATTACTTACTTCGTTTTTTACCGAAAATTATTGTTCCTGCAAAACCTGCTGCACATAAACCGACAAGCACACCTAAGAAAGTGAGATTATCACCTGTTTTTAAGGTAATAGGCTCAACATACTGTGTTTTATAAACCGTTTTTTCCTGAACAACGGTTTTAACTGTAGGAGTCGGCTGTACAGTTGTCGGTTGCGGTTGTGGCTCTGTTTCTGCTATTTTGTCAAACAAATAAACATAAACAACATCTTCAATTCCTGATACAATTTCAGTCGGTTCAACATCCCACTTGCCGTTTTCATAACCGTAATTTGCTGTCATAACTGTTGGAATATTGATTCTTGCAGTACCGTTGACATTCCACTTACCCTCTTTGTCAAGCAAAGTTACATAGTATGAAATATCATTTGAAGTCTTATCTTCCCAAGTACCGTTTACTACTTTAAAGGTAATTTTCTTTTGATATTTATCCGGTATTCCGTCAGGCTTTTCTCCGTTACCTATCTTATCTACTTCCCATATTGCTGTGAAGATATAGGCTACATCGTCTTTGCCTTTCTGCTTATCCCAACCCATAAATACATAATTTGTTCTCGTTGGGTCTTCGAGTTTTATATTCTTTTCAAGAACAAATGTTGCTACATCATCACCCGAATAGGTTTTGTTATCGTGAACCCATACACCGCCGTTCGGCTTTACCTGTATTTTCTTTCCATACTCTACTACCTGTGTAGCAGGTGTTGGTTTATCGTTTTCGTTTGGTTCTTTGTAATCAACTTTCGGGTCGGTTTTCTTTGTAAAATTATAAGTGTAAGTTTCCGCATTTGTTCCCTTTACAGGCGACTTTGGTTCAACATCCCACTTGCCGTTTTCATAACCGTAATTTGCTGTCATACCTGTTGGAATATTGATTCTTGCAGTACCGTTGACATTCCACTTACCCTCTTTGTCAAGCAAAGTTACATAGTATGAAATATCATTTGAAGTCTTATCTTCCCAAGTACCGTTTACTACTTTAAAGGTAATTTTCTTTTGATATTTATCGGGTATTCCGTCAGGCTTTTCTCCGTTGCCTATCTTATCTACTTCCCATATTGCTGTCAATTCATATTTTCTGTCAATTGAATCTTTAATTTGTTGGCTGTTGCTATAAGTGCTTTCACCGCACTTCCAGCCGTCAAATACATACTCATACTTAGTTGGTTTATTATCAATTGTTTTTACGGATTCACCCTCACGGTAAACAAATTTTGTATCACCGTTGAGTGTACCACCATCAAGATTATAAACTACAGAGTAATATTTTATCTCTATGCTGTTATCATCACTGTCAACGGTAAGAACCGCATTATCAATCTGTTTATAATCATTACCGTCTTTTAAAAACACTTTATAATTGCCTTTAGCAAGTTCTGCAGTATAACCGTTATCACCGCTCTGCAAGACAATGTAATCACTGTCAGACTTTACGGCAACCTCGTACGGTTTACCGAATATGCTTTCGGTATCCGCTACAGTATCATCAAGTTTGAAAACCACACTTGATGTATAGCAGTCCTTTGTTGTGTCTTTTACATAGGCGTATGCAGTTTTAGTTGTACCGTTCTCGTCAATATAACTGCCCCGTACCTCTATGGTATATTCAGTAGATGGAGTAAGACTGCTAAAAGTTATTTTGCCGTCAATTACTTCACCCTTAACACCCTCAAGATAATATTCGCATCTGTCATCAAGATTTGTAAGAGTAAGTGTTGTTGCAGTTGTGGAAGTGTTAGGTTTTTTAAATACTATTACGGTTGTAGTCGAACTGTTTTCCGAGTTTTTATGGAATTTGCAGTTTCTCTTTTGAAGATTAATTTTAATTACACCTTCGCCGGCTTTTAAACCGGTTATTGAGTAACCGCTTTCTGACTTGCTTAAACTTATACAATCGCTGCCGGAAATTATTGTTCCCTGACTTACATAACAGGCAGGACATACAACATGAACAACCGAGCTTTGACCTAAGAGATTAAGAATATCAACGCTCTCACCCTCAAACACACCAAACACTGCGTTTGCCATATCTTTAGACAGGTCATAATTTTTGAAATCGTCATCATACGATGCTGTCGCAATGATATTTCCGTCAGAATCCTTTACTGTTACGGAAATGCCACCTTTTAATTTTTCAGCGTTAACAGATGCACCGTAAACTGCCGCATAAGCAAAGCCTTTGTGCGAATAGCTGCGGTTATAAGATCTGCCGCTCATATTATCAGATGCGAACAAGCCTTTATCCGAATTGTAAATTTCAATTTCGCTTTTTGTGCCACGCACCACAGCCATATCGTGCTTGTCAAATACATACAGATAAGTGCCAAGCTTATTTTTCCATTCGTAAGTCAGCTCTTGAGGATTACCGTCGTAATTGCTTACTTTTGCCATTAAAAGCTCACTTGAACGAAGGTCTTTACTGTCGCCCCTCATAAATCCGACAATTTCTACTGTCGGATTTGCACCGTCAAGTGCAAGTACGGCCGAGGGAACACCCACCGCACCCAAAATTGTTGCTGCCAATATAAAGCAGAAAACTCTCTGCAATGCTGACAACAACATTTTTTTGTGTTTTTTTAACATTGCCATATATTACCTCCATGCAAATGATTATATGCAGAAGACAGGCAAATAATACACGGCAAAATAAAAAGGGAAAGCTAAACTTCCCCTTGTCCTAAAAAATTCCGTATTTAGTTTTTAATCGTTGCAATTTTCTTCCGATTGGTTTTGTAAGCAGCAACAGGAATATTACATTTGAAACCATATAAACAACGGTAAACGGTGCTGCGGTTGTAATGCTTGCCACAAATCTTGCTATATTAAATGTACCGTCAGCCCAGAGAGTTGTCCATACATCCATTATAAAAGAAAATGCTATGCCCGATAGAGCGCCGTAAATAATAAGCAACACCTTACTCTCAACAAGTTTTTTAGCAAGCAAGCCTGCCAAAAATCCGATAAGTCCCCACGCAAGCATTTGAAACGGAGTCCACGGTCCTTGTCCAAAATAGAAATTTGAAACCACAGCAGAAAAAGATCCTGTAATAAAACCTGCTTCACTGCCAAGATAAATAGCGGTAATAATTACAATTGCAGTAACGGGCTTAAAAAACGGAATGGGAGCAAATACAAACCTGCCCGCTACAGACAATGCCGTCATAACAGCTATTATAACAATTCTGCGTGCATCGTTTTTACCTTTTTCAAAAGAAATAAAAAACGGAATACAGGCAACCACCGACAAAACAAGCGATATAAAGGCATATTTGCGGTCGCCGAAGAAAAACACTCCGCAAAGTACAATAAGCGGCGCAACCACAAAAACACATAAGTATTTTATTATCTTTTTAGCAGTCATTTTACTCCTCCTTAACAGCAGAAATCAACTCTTCCGTTGTTATAATGCCGTCTTTTATACCTCGTGAAATTTTATTTGCAGAAGTCGTATAAAATCGTTTTCCGCAATAAAATTCGTGCGGTTCAAGTCTTTTTGAAAGAGTACCGTTAAAAAGCATTGCGCATACGGTGGAAACTTCAGCCGAAAAATCAAGGTCATGTGTAACAAGTAATATTGTAATTTGGTTGTCGGAAAGTTCTTTTAAAGTTTTTGCAAGTTCTGCTTTTGAAAAACTGTCACAACCCTTTGTCGGTTCGTCAAGCAATAATATTTTCGGTTCGAGAAGTAAAAGTTTTACAAAACCTGCACGCTGAATTTCACCTCCGCTAAGGTCATACGGATGGTGATTTAAAAGACGGTGTACATTAAACTTTTCTGACAATTTATTAATTTTTTCCAAATCCCCGCTCACGCTTTTAAAGTCTTCAAGCAAGCTGTCTTTAACAAATAACAATTGTGGATTTTGAGGCATAGTAGCTGTTTTTTCATTTAGTTTTACCTTGCCTCTGTACGGCTTAAGCCTTGCTCCTATTACGGAAAGCAAAGTTGATTTTCCGCTGCCGTTTGCACCGACAACCGAAAAAATCTCTCCTCTGTTTACCGATAAATTAAGACCGAGGAGCACATCATCAGACTTTTTATCATATCTGAAATATACATTTTTAACCGATAATATTTCATCGTCGGAATTATTATTCTGCAATGTATGTTCTATAAAAGAATTATTTTTGCTATATTTTGCAAAAAGTTCTCTGCCTTCTTTGACCGTAACGGGGCATTGCGATTTACAATCTGTTACGGAATAAAGCCGTGCAGGCACGGGCAAAGCGAGCATCATAGGATGATTTTTTGAAATTTTGCTAAGAGCGTTGCAAGTATCTTTAGGTGCTGTATCGGTAATTATTTTTCCTTGCTCCATAACAATAATTCTATCCGCAACGGGAAACAGTTTTTCAAGTCTGTGTTCGGTAATAATTACAGTGATACCCAAGTCTTTATTAAGTTTGTCAAGAATTGTAAAAAAGTTTTCTGCCGATACAGGGTCAAGCTGACTTGCGGGTTCGTCAAGAATTAATACATCAGGCTCGGCAACAGATGCCGCCGCAAGATTAAGAATTTGCATCTGACCGCCCGAAAGTGAGTTTGTCTTTTGTTCTATTATTTTTGAAAGTCCAAAGTAAGTAGCCGTTTCACTTATTTTAATATTTATTTCTTCACTCGACATTCCCATATTCTCAAGCGTAAAGGCAAGTTCATGGAGTACGGTATCGGTTACTGTTTGATTTTCGGGATTTTGCGAAACATAGCCAATTTTAAAAGCCGTATCTTCTTCACTGCATTTTTCAATATTTTCGGAACAGAAAAATATTTCTCCCGTTTTTGTGCCGTGAGGAGCTGCCTGCGGCTTTAAAAGTCTTAGCAGTGTAGTTTTTCCGCAGCCGGACTGACCGCAGATAACACAAAACTCTCCCCTTTTCACAGTGAAATTCACATTATCCAAAGCCTTTTCCTGCATCTGCGGATAAGTAAAACTTAAATTTTTGACAGAGAAAATTTCCATACAAGCTCCTCCTTTAACTCAATGATAAACGGCATAAATGACAGTACACCGAAAGCCGACATTCCGATTACGGATAATATTGTAATATCACACATCTCGATATGCGGATATATAAGAAAATCAAGTTGACCTGTCGCTAAAGCAAACAGCACTGTAGTCAACATTCCCAGAGAAAGTACAGTAAAAACCGTATCTGCTTTTGTAAAAGGAAAGCGGCAGTAAAAACTGCGCTTTTTAACTCCGTATCCTCTTGCGCTCATTGAATCGGCAGTTTGAACCGAACCCTCAAGCATTACGGAAACCGAAGCAGAAAATGCACCTATGTATTGTTTAAATTTATTTTTACCGCAAAAATCGGATTGAGCCGCCAATGTGCGCTTAAACACAAGAATAAATTTAGGCACAAAATGAAGTACCATCGAAAACAATAATGCAAGTCTTGGTAAAAATCTTCCGAAAATATATATAAGTTTTTCGGAATCAAACACGCTGTTGAATACCGAAAACCAAAGTATTACGCTCAAAAGCATCAGTCCGAGCACCGCACCGTAAACTATAGCCTCAAGCGTAATAGGAATATCATTTATAAATATAAGCGGTGTTACTCCCTTGTGTGAGAAAAGCGGATTGGTTATTGTTACAAGTAAAAAAATCAGCACATAACCAAAAAAGGATTTTAAAAATAATTTAAAACCCTTTTGTAATACAGAATAAGCCGCCGCTCCGAAAAGCGACAGCAGTAAAATTATATAATTCCATGTAAACATTGATACCAACAGCACAGATACAAAATATATAAGCTGTGCCAGCGGATTAAAGGAATTAAATCTTAGCATTATTCTTCTCCTGTAAATTCGTTTCCGATATCTGCGCCCAAATCGCAGGTATATAAGAATTTAATTGTATCTCCGTCATGCAAATCATAAGAATTGCAGCCTACCGACGGAAAAACATCATTTACGCAGTATTCCCAACCCGAAAGCTGACCGCAAGAAAATTCATAAAGATTTGCGATACCCTCGATATAAATATCTGCGTCCGTTCCCTCGTATTCATATTGAATTTTATTCTGACGGCAGGCTTCACTAAGCGCATCATATGCGGTAGCATTTTCGTCAAGAGTAATCTTTGTAGGCTTGAGAATTACGCCGTCACTCGGAACATAGCTTTCAAGACCGCTTTCAAGCTGATCCATATTATTTAAAATGGTTGAGCAGTTGATTGAAAAAGTAACCTCCATTCCCTCTTTTTGAGATGAAGAGGAATAGTAGTCATCTGGAGTCTGAACCGAACAGCCGCATAGCACGGCAGTAATTATCAATACAAGTAATAAAAGTTTTAATTTCATTATTTGTCACCTTTTCTTTTGCCGAATAATCTGAACGGCTCACCGTCTTTTTTCAGCACTGTTAATCTTATAATTAAAAGCACAGCCGCTACTGCCACAAGTCCGATAAGAGAAACATAGAAAATAAAATTATTGTCGTCATCCGAATTTGCCGCCGCTACGGAATCCGGAGTAGATGCAAGCGTAAAAGGCTCGTAATTGTCATCTGCCAAAGCCATTACCTGATCATCATAATTTTCCGCATTATTGGATTCGGGATTTACAGTTGTTTCCTGCTGTCCTTCGTCAACTTGCGAATTATGTTTTTCTGTAATATCACCTGTATTTACAGAATTATTTTTATTGTTGCTGTCTATATTAACCTCAGAACTGTCTGTGTTTGAATTTTCAGTGTTCTGTCGGGAATTTTCGCTATTAGAATTATTTTTCTTTGTATCGTCAAATTCAAAAATCTCGGTATTGCCCTTTGACATATATTTATATAAATCAACAAGTGAGTTTAATGCCTGATAACACGCAATATTATTCGATTTTCCGTTTTCAATATGAGAAAAACCGCCGTCCGAATTTTTGAAAGTCATGAGATTGTCAACAAGAGTGTTGCCGTTTTTAATAAATCTTGAATCCGACTGCACATCTATATCTAGTGCAACAAGCGCAGAAATAACTTGGGAAACACTCTCGGAATTTACTGTGCCGAAAGAAGAATATCCGCCTTTTTCATTTTGTTTTTTAGATAAAACATCAAGTGCTCTGTCAATAGATTCTTTTACCGTACTGTCAGATTTATAAGGAGCAAGTGCCTGTAAGCACATTGCGGTAACATCGGTATCGGCAGACTTTCCCATAAGTGTAAAACCACCGTCCGAAAGCTGTAAGCCTATAATTTTTTTAATAAAATATTCTCTGTCATATTTTGCTTCACTCGGAACTTTTGCATTTGCACAGTCGAGTGACAGCAAGGCATAAACATATGCATTTATACCTTGCTTGTTCACATTTTCACTGTTATAAACTCCGTCACTGAGCAAATTTTTGCCGTTGATATTTTCAGGATTAAGTCCGCAGGCATAAAGTGCAAGTGAGGTACGCTGAAAATCTGTAGCTTTGCTTTTTGATTTATATAACTTTTCGGCAGATTTTATCATAGAACTTTGTACAGCAGTTACATCTGTACCGTATTTTGACAAAGAAATAATATACCACTGTGTTTCAGAATTATCTGTGGTTTCAGAAAGTTTTTGTACAAACGAAGCTGTATCGTCAGCCTTTAAAATTGCCGATTTATACGAGATAATTCCGTCTATAGTTTTTGAAATATCTTCTTTTGTGTAGTTTTCAGCCGCATTTACCGTTACCGATAAAGATAACATTACTGCGCATATAAGTAAAGCTGTCAGTTTTTTCAGCATAATTATCATTCCTTATTAGAATTATTCTGTTTCACCCGAAAGAATTGTCTGAAGTGCTGTAACATCATTTACATCAACTTTTCCGTCTTTGTTTACATCAGCAATTCTTACTTGTTCTTCGCTAATATTGTTATAATTGCTAAGGTATGTCTGAATAGCTGTAACATCGTTAATGTCTACCTTACTGTCAAGGTTTACATCATTGACAATCTTTGTATCTACAAATACTGTGTAGTCATCTGCGTAACGAAGAACTGCAGGAGCACCGCTGTAACCGTACTTTTCAACCTGTAAGCTGTGGTCGCCGAATGTAAGCTGATCCTTATCAATTACAACTACACCGTTATAATCTGTTGTGTATTCTTTGCCGTCAAAATATACTGTCATATTATCAATCGGAAGAACAGCGTCACCGAATGTAGCCTTTGCTGTAAATGTAATTTTACCCTCGCTTGTAAGCAATGAAGTATCTGCAATCGGGAGGTAGCATGGATACTCACCGTAATAAAGAACTACTGTATCATTATTATTAAGTGTATAATCGTTTACTCCTACATTAGGAACTACGCTGTTTACAGCATAATACCAGCCGTCCCAGCCGCCGAATGAACCTGCTGCAATGCCGTTTACCTCTGTAATATAGCCTGCATCTGCACCTACTACTTCGATATTATCAGAAACTTCGTCTGCATATGAGATAAGCTGACCGACATTGCTGTCCTTTGCAATTTCAAATGTGTCTTTAAGGTAGCAAGCCTCCGGACCTTCAATTCTGAGATTTACATTAATTGTGTTTTCTCTTGCAATATTAACTGTAAAGTCGTCAGCATAACGAAGTACGGCAGGAGCACCGTTTGAATTTTTCTTTTCAACCTGAACACTGTGCTCACCTGATGTAAAATCAGCCTTGCTAAGTGAAATTGTACCGTTTTTATCTGTTGTATAAGTATGACCGTCAAAAGTAACTGTCATATCTGCAATAGCAACTGTGCTTACGGTCGGATTCCAGTCGCTGTCATATGTAGTTGACTCTGCATTAAAACTGATTTTTCCGTCACTGTTTAATGCCGAAGTGTCAATCAGCGGAAGAAGACAAGGAAAATCACCGTAATAAAGAACAACTGTATCATTGTCGCTAAGTGTGTAATCACCTACGCCAACATTTGGTGAAACTGAATTTACAATATACTGCCAGCCGTCCCAGCCGCCGAATTTGCCTGCTGTTTCGCCGTTTACATCTGTTATGTAATTATTTTCGGCGCCTGTTACCGTAACATCATCAGAAAGCTTGTCTGCATACTGAATTAAGTCAGCTGCCGTGCTACCCTGTGGAATTTCATAATTGTCATAAAGCACACAAGAATTCACACCCTCAATACGGAGTGAAACTGTAATGTCCTTTGTTTCTGCCGCAAATGCCGTAACTGCAGATGCAGAAACAAGCAAAGTAGCAAGTGAAGCAGAAATAAATTTTGCTGTTGTTTTCATAAACATTCTCCTTAAATAAAAATAGCCCCTTAAAAGAGGCATAGCTATATAAAGGGTAATAATTTACCCAATAACTATTCTCCCACTGCCCAAGAAAGTTTTTCAAACTATGTTATGGCAGGTCTCCTGACTTACAGTCTGCATTAAAGCAACCAAGGCGCCTTCTCGGTTTCCCAATGGCATGAGCCAAGGCTATAACTGTTTACAGTAATGGCGGTTGTGACGGACTTGCACCGTCTTCCCTATTAATTAAATGAATAAACCATAACAAATATTAAGTTCAAATTAAATTTTATAGCATAATCGGTGTTATGTCAAGTTAATGCCTGTCTTTTTCCTCTTTTGCCTTATTTTTCCGCTTTATCACAGATAAATACAGCATAAAACACAAAACACCGACAGCAATTCCGCAAATAACTCCAACTATAAGCATAAATACAGTGTTGTCTGAAAATTTGCCGTTTAATGAACCGAGTTCGTCAATACTGCTTTTTTCTGAATTTCCTGTACTTTCATTGCTTTCGGATTTATATTCCGTTGTATCCGATTTTTCATTATCATTTGATTTTTCACTGCCTTGTTTTGTAACACTTACCTTACCGCTTGAACATTGCGAAATTTCAACGCTTTCTGCCGAAGAATTAACACAGTCATAGGCTGTATATTGCAAATTACTCTGACCTTCGGTTGTTGCCTTAAATTCTAAAGTAAGTATTACCGTGTCATTATCAATATTTTTGCCGTCTTTGCAAAGGTAAGATACATTTAATGTACTTCCGTTATCATAAGCATAAGCCAGACTGTCCGAATCGGTGCTGATTGAACGGTATTCTATTATATTTCTGTCATAAGTAAATTTTAATAATACGGCAGAGATTTTTTCGGACGATTTTGCTTTTACATCAACCTTTAAAATTCTGCCTTTATCACAATTTATATCTTCTGTTTTGAAAGCTACGCCGTTTGTATCGGCGGCAAAAACAGAAACAGCGGAGAAAATTATGAAAAGAACCGTAAACATTAATAATACAAATCTTTTCATATTTTCTCCGCTCCTTTTTAAGCGTGTTCTGCTTTATTAAAATTTTTTTGTTCGGTATCTGACCTTTGTCCTTCTTTTTTGCTCTGCACATTGTAGGAAATGCGTGTAAGCATATTTTCACTCACAAACCGTTGAGCAACTTTTGCTACTTTCATTGTAAAGCCGGGAATAATAACCATTTTGCCTTTCATAGTTTTCTCAATCGCATACTTAGCAACAAAATCCGGCGAAAGTCCGTTAAGGCAAAACTTTACATCCGCAACATTATTAAAATTAGTATTCACAGGACCGGGACAAAGCACGGAAATTTTAACATTACTGCCCTGTCGCCTCAGTTCTTCGTGAACAGCCTCTGTAAGCCTTACAACATAATTTTTTGATGCATAATAACTTGAAAAAGTCGGACCCGCCAAAAAGCCCGCTGACGAGCCTACATTAAGAATGTAGCCTTTATTTTTCTTAACCATATCCTGCAAAAAGCATTTTGTCAGAATATGCACTGCACTTATATTTGTGTGAATTAAATCAAGCTCTTTTTTCAGCGGTACATCCAAAAATCTGCCATATGCGCCAAAGCCTGCATTATTGACGAGAAAATCTATATCCTCGTCTTTTAAATGCTCATACAAATCAATAGCGTCTTGTTCCCGTGACAAATCAATGGTGATTACTCTGACATTTACATTTTTAAGTTCAGCCTTAAGCTCTGTCAGCTTATCATAGTTTCTTGACGCAACTATCAAATCATACCCCATTGCAGCCAAGATTCTCGCAATTTCCTTACCAATCCCCGAACTTGCTCCTGTAATTAAAGCCTTCATATATTCACCTGCTTTTATTTATTTTTTGACACCGATGGCACAAAGCCATGTAGTACCGTCCTTTTTATGGGTTTCAATGTCTTCAAAGCCTGCCTTTGCAAGCATTTCCCGTATCTCCTCCTCTGTCACTGTTTTTATGCCTACCTTGTCCTCTACAGCCTTCCATTTATCAGGTTCTTCGGGAGTTTTCAGCATTTCAAATACAAGCATAATCCTGCCGTTTTGCTTTAACACTCTATAAATTTCTTTTAAATCATTAAGTTTGTCCGGCCAGAAGTAATAGGTTTCTACAGCAGTTACAACATCAAAGCTGCAATCCTCAAACGGCAAAGACGAAACCGAGGCAAGTACGATTTTAACCTTATTACAGAGAATGTTTTTTCTGTTCTGTGCCTTTGAATGTTTGATACAAAGCGCAGAATAATCTATTCCGTAAACCTTGCCGTTACCGATTCTCTCTGCTATTCGTGACACGGTAAGACCGCCGCCGCAGCCAACATCAAGCACACGATAATGTCTTTCAAAATTTATATGATCAAGCGCCCAACCGGTAAGCTCGTAATGTCCTTCATTCATGGAACTAATCATTTTTTTGCCCCAAAAGCCCTTCGGCTTCTTGGCATTTTCCAACAGCTTATGATATTTCACAAGAATCTTCCTTTCCGTAAAACACATATTAACTTTATCAAATATATTAATTTTGCTTTAAACTCATTATTGTGCTATCGATTATAACACATATTTATACATTTTACAATTACTTATTGATTTATTTTATTTGATTTTTGTTCATCAATAAGTTCCTGCACCAAATAATCGTCACTCATACAATACATATCCGATATACCCATTTAGGTTTTATTGTCAAAAGCCAAAATCATATTTAATTTTACAATACTATGTTCTTTCCGTCACATTCAACCGAAACCGCTTTATTATCATTTTCCGAATTAATTAATAATCCCTCATCAAGATTTTTTGTGAGATGGTGAACGGACAGAAGAAATAGAAAGATAGCGAATCACGGTAACCGTAGCCGATTCGTTTAGCGACCTTGATCTTGTTGTTGAAGTCTTCGAGCTTGTCGGTGTCATCCGAGATATCGGCTACGCTTTTTGGATTGTACTGTTCAATAATTTGCTTTGCGAGGTTCTCGCCCGGTGTGCTTTCTCTCTTTTTTGCCATTTCGTTCATTCCTTTCTTTCATTGTAGCACACTTTTTCCCAATTGCAAAAAGTGTGCAAGTTATTTTTCTAACTTACACACTTTATTTTACAAGCTCAGGTGTAGCAATAAAAATTCTACACTTTTATTTTCCCATAAATTAACAAAATCAAAACGGCTTTATTTTGTAAAAAAGCGGAATAAAAGAGATTACAAGTCAAACAATATTAATGCAATATTTTGCAAATATTACAAATTCAGGGGAGTTTTGATATGAAGGCAACAGGTATTGTCAGAAGAATTGACGACCTCGGTCGTGTTGTTATACCAAAAGAAATTCGTCGCACCCTGCGTATTCGTGAGGGCGACCCGCTTGAGATATATACTGCTACCGACGGCGAAGTTATATTTAAAAAATATTCACCTGTAGGAGAATTATCGGCATTTGCCTCACAATATGCGGAAGTTCTCTCAAGAGTAAGCGGTTTACCCGTTATTATTTGCGACAAAGACCATGTTATTGCCGCATCGGGAGTATCTAAAAGAGAATTACTTGAACGACGGGTTTCACCTGTTCTTGAAAATTATATGGAAAGCCGTAAAAGTTATACTGCAACACAGGCAACGGTCGGTGATATTCAACCGGTTGAAGGTGTGGAACACAGAGCGGCAGTCATATACCCTATTATTGCCGCAGGCGATGTTACGGGTGCAGTTGTAATGCTGATGGGCGAAGATAATAAAGTTCCTACTGAAACAGAAGTTAAACTTGCTCATTCAGCGGCCGCTTTTTTAGGAAAACAAATGGAAGAATAAACTATAAGGGTTGCCACAGGCTTGTGTGACAACCCTTATTATATGAAATTATGATTCATAACACGAGTTAAGTGAAATAATAAAAAATTTAGGTCAAGGCTTTTTAAAGACTTGCAGGTTTGAACAAAACCATAATATCTTCCGATATTACAATTTATCGGGCACAAACAGTGTGGCTGTTCAGCTATCGTTAGATTGCATAAACGGAAAGTATTTGTGGGCTTTGCCCACACCCACAACCTTTGAAAAGGTTGACCAAACTTTTATAATTGACTGACGAAGTATTCTGTTAAACCCTAATTACCCTTTTAAATAAACTTTTTACAATTAAAGACTGCCGCTCATTACAAGCGGCAGTCTTTAAGAAAAAATATGAAATGTATAAGGGATTGGTTAATTTATCAGCCTGCAAGTGCTGCACCGAGTGCATTACAGTTTGCCGTGGCTTCGTCATCGGGAGCATCATTGCAGATAACACTTTCTGCTGCGAGAACTGCGCCTGCCGAATTACAGGTTTCCTCCCATGTTCTCATCCATTCGCCGTCACCCCAGCCGTATGAGCCGAAGAGGGCAATTTTCTTACCGTTGAGCTTTGGTTCACATTCATTGAAAACAGGCTCAAACTCGCTGTCCTCGAGTGTTTCGGCACCCATTGCCGGGCAACCGAATGCAATTGCGTCAAATTCGTCTACTTTATCTGCAGAAAAATCTGTTACATTAAATACAGAAACCTCTGCGCCTGCGCCTTTTGCGCCCTCTGCAACAGCGTCAGCCATTGCCTCTGTGTTGCCTGTTCCACTCCAGAACACTACTGCTATTTTACTCATAAATTAATTACTCCTTTGTAAATTTATACGGTAAGTCGTTTAAGCGACGAACCCTGCAAATATTTTTTGCAGTATATATTAGTACATTTTTTGTACTTTTCAAATGTCTTTTTAGCATTATCTTCATCGTGATATACTTTCCAACATCCGCAGCATTTAAAGTTTTTTCCTTTATTTTCAATAAAACTTATTACATCGTCAATCGGGTAGCCTAAAAACAATCCTATCTCGTGAGGAAATCCGCCGCAAGAATAAACTCTTGCCGAAAGCTCGTTTATAAGCTCATCATTGGTAGTTCCTCTATACCCTATTGAATTTAAAAACTTTTTGTTTTTGCCGTTTTGCATATCTGCGTTTAATTTTTCCGGACGATAAACATAAATCAACGCTCTTTCGGACGAACAGTACAGTACACGGATTGACACACCTTTTGCGTTGAGAACAGAGTTTAGGGAGATAATATCTTTTTTCAGCCTATATACGCTGTCAATTCGGCAATTAACCAAATTTCCTGTTTTTATATTCGCCAATGTCGGTGAGCAGTGGCGGACTAAAATTTCTTCGGACATAATACTCCTTTTAGTTAGCTTTAACTAACTATTATTTCATAATTAACGCCCTTACAGGCGTTGATTTACATTTATTTCTGTAATTATAGAGGCACAATTACAATAATGGAAAGATTCTCGCTTTAAGTTAGTTGTCGCTAACCTTTCGCATAATTATAATACAACATCTTCCTCTATTTGTCAACACCTATTTTTAAATTTTTTAAATTTATTTTTTGCTCTTGCATTTTTTGTCGGTACAGTATATACTATATCCATAAATGCATAATATATGTATGGGAATGAGGTTCTCCCACGGATTTTTTCCGAAACCGCTTTTGCTGATGACTTCTGTTTTATACAGGGGCATTGGCTTTTTTTATGCCATTTTTTATTACAAAATTTTGAGGTGAATTATGAAAAGAAAGTTTGTTGATTTCAAGGTATTGACGGCATCTCTTTGCTGTGCCGTTGTTATGGGCATAATTTCATTCGTGTTTTTAAAAATACTCGGATTATCGTCCGTATTCAGGGAGTTTTTCCCTTATTGCATATGGTTCTTGCCACTTTCGGGTATGCTTACCGCTTTTGTATATAAGAAATACGGCGGTGAGTCCTCAAAAGGCAACAATCTTATAATTCAGAGTGCAAACGAGGGTGTAAAAGTACCTAAAAGGCTTGCAGTTCTTACATTCTTCTTTACACTGCTGACACACTTTTCGGGCGGCTCGGCAGGCAGAGAGGGCACTGCCGTTCAAATCGGCGGCACTCTTACAAGCAATGTTGCCGACAAGTTCGGATTTAAAAAAGAGGACAGAAAAACTATCATTTTAAGCGGATTAAGTTCGGCATTTGGCTCCGTATTCGGCACTCCGCTTGCAGGTGCATTCTTCGGTATGGAAGTTTGCTGCATAGGTCAGCTTTCCGCAAGCGCTGTTATTCCATGCTTTTTATCATCTTATCTGGCAAATGCTGTTACGCTTTTGCTCGGCGCAACACACGAAGTACATACTATCGCAAGTGTTCCTAACTTTGATTTTAAACTTATATTGATATTTGTTTCCGCATCTGTATTTTTCGGACTTCTCGGAAAATTATTTGCTCTTGCGGTCAAATATTTAAAATTATTATACGCAAAAATTTTTAAAAATACCGTTCTCTCTGCATTGGCAGGCTCTGTTGTTGTCACATTGCTAATCATTTTATTAAATCTCAACAAATATGAAGGACTTAGCACTTGGCAGCAAACAACCGCATTCGAGGGCAATGCAAATTGGTACGATATGCCCGTAAAATTCATTTTGACAGTGCTCACACTCGGAGCAGGATTTCAAGGCGGTGAAGTAACTCCGTTGTTTGACATAGGGGCGTCATTCGGCGGCTGGTATGCAAATTTATTCGGCATTGAACCGAGTTTTCTTGCGGCAATTGGCTTAATCTGCGTGTTCGGTTCTGCCGCAAACACACCGATTACCACAATTATGCTCGGTATTGAGCTTTTCGGCGCCGAAGCCGCGCCTTATTTTGTATTTGCAAGTCTGATAAGTTTTATAGCGTCGGGCAAATCGGGAATTTACTCTTCACAGGAAAGAAAGCTAAGTAAAAGTCTGTTTTCAGCAAAGGCTGATTTTTCCGAATAAATATGGTACAATATAAAAAGAAATAATCGGAGGTGCTGTATGAAAATTTTAGTTGTTTTTACAGGCGGAACTATAGGCAGCTGCTACAATGACGGTGTAATTTCTCCCGATTCAAGCACCCGTTACAAGTTAATCGAAATGTACAAACAAAACGGAGGTTATGCTGAATTCGATGCGCTCTCTCCTTACACGGTACTTAGCGAAAACTTAAACGGCGAGTATTTTAATTTACTTTATAATTCCGTCAAAGAAAATATAAATAATTATGACGGCATCATTGTTACCCATGGTACAGATACACTGCAATACACTTCCGCTGTGCTTTCTTATATGTTCGGCTTGTGTAATACTCCTATTGTGCTTGTGTCTGCAAATTATCCGCTCGAGAGCGAAAAATCTAACGGACTCGAGAATTTTTCCGCTGCCGTGGATTTCATTAAATCAGGCAATAATAAAGGTGTATTTGTCGCATACAAAAATAACGGCGAGCATGCAAACATTCACCGTGCCTCTCGCCTGCAAAAACACCTTGCTTATTCGGATAGAATCGAAAGCGTTAATAATATTTACTACGGTGAAATCATTAACGGCAATTTTATTAAAAATATCAATTATACAGAAAAGCAAGATGAAATAAAATTTGGGAATATGCCTGTTTTCAAATCAACTTCCCCTGTACTTAAAATTACACCGTATGTGGGAATGGCTTATCCGCAGCTTAATAAAAATATTAAAGCCGTATTGACGGAAAGCTATCATTCGGGAACTGTAAATACCGCAAGCAAAGATTTGGAGAAATTCTGCAATACAGCCAAACAATTTAACATTCCTGTATTTTTAACAGGCAGTGAGACAGGATTTTTTTACGAAAGCAAAGAACTTTATTCAAAATTAGGCATTCAGGTACTCCCTACTGTCACTCCGATTTCTGCTTATATTAAGCTATGGATATTATGCGAAAACAATGAAAAAGACATTTATAAAGCCTTTTCAAAATCCATCGGCGGAGATATATTATAAATCTATAAACATAAAACTACAGCACCGACAAAGTGATGTGACCTCCAAACCGTTAGATTCTTAGTCTGACTTTTTGGGGACAACTCAAAAAAGCGGTGCTGTTTTGATGTGCGTTATGCCAAAAGGGCCGACACAATTTCTCGTGTCGACCCTCTCGGTTTATGTGAATTAAAAAGGATAGGTAATTTTAATAGGATTACTCAATATCCTGCATTGCATCGTAACCTGTTTCACCGGTTCTTACTTTTACAACATCTTCAACATCATAAATGAAGATCTTGCCGTCACCGATATGACCTGTATAGAGCGCCTTTACAGCGGCATCTACAACAGCCTTTACAGGAACTTTGCAAACTACGATTTCTACCTTCATCTTAGGAAGGAGATTACTTTCAATAGCAACACCACGGTAATACTCTGCCTTACCCTTTTGAGCGCCGCAACCGAGTACCTGTGATACTGTCATACCTGTAATACCGAGTTTATCCATTTCTTCCTTGAGTGCCTCAAGTTTTGACTGCTTAAGGAGAATATCAATCTTAGTAATCTTTGTACCGTCGGTAGCCATATCATACTTGCCTGCAAGCTGAACAGGAACTGCCTTAGTTACAGGAACATTGCCCTCAACATCAAATGTTTCGTCAAGTGAAGCTGTACCAACGCCGATTGGCATAAAATCTGCATATGCGCTTACAAGACCGTGCTCGCAAATATCAAGACCCTTCATTTCTTCTTCCTTAGTTACACGAAGGCCGATTGTCTTTTTGATGATTGTAAATACGATAATCATACAAACGATTGTCCAAGATGCTACGCAAAGGATACCGAGAGCCTGCTTACCGAGCTGTGCAAAACCGCCGCCGTAGAAAAGACCTGTGATACCGTCCTGACCGTTGCCTGTTGCGAAAAGACCTACTGCAAGGCCGCCCCACATACCGTTTACGCCATGTACTGAGAATGCACCAACCGGGTCATCTATCTTGAGTTTAATATCAACAAATTCTACAGCAACTACTACGAGGATACCTGAAACAATACCGATGATTGCAGAACCGATAGCATCAACATCTGCACAACCTGCTGTTACTGCAACAAGACCTGCAAGTGAAGCGTTAAGACACATTGAAACATCAGGCTTACCGTTCTTAATCCAAGTAAAGAGCATACATGTTACTGTAGCAACAGCCGGAGCGATTGTTGTTGTAAGAAGGATCTGACCGAGTCTTGAACCGTCTTCTGCAGCAGCACCATTAAAGCCGTACCAAGCAAACCAAAGAATGAATACACCTAAAGCACCGAGTGTGATGCTGTGACCCGGGATAGCGTTTACCTTACCGTTTTTGCCATACTTACCGATACGAGGTCCGAGAATGATTGCGCCTACAAGAGCAGAGATACCGCCAACCATATGAATTACGATTGAACCTGCAAAGTCAATACAACCGAGCTGTGCAAGCCAACCCTGGCCGTTCCATACCCAACCTGCCTCGATAGGATAAACAACCAATGAAATTACTGCACTGTAAACACAGTATGCAGAGAACTTTGTACGCTCTGCCATAGAACCGGAAACAATTGTTGCGGCTGTAGCACAGAATACAAGCTGGAATACAAATGAGTTCCAATCAAAGCTTGCCCAATCTGTAAACATTGTAAGATTAGGAACGCCGATGAAACCTGCAATATAGTTTTCCGACATCATAAGTCCAAAACCAAGCAAACTGAATACTACTGTACCGATACAGAAGTCCATCAGGTTTTTCATAATGATATTACCGGCGTTTTTCGCTCTTGTAAAACCGGTTTCTACCATCGCAAAACCACATTGCATAAAGAATACGAGCAAGGCGCCTATCATATACCATACGCCTGTACTGCCAAAAATCATATCTGCCATATAGATCTCCCCTTTTTTAAAATAACAAAAATGGCGTGTACCAAACAGTTTTTGTCTGTTCGTTACACGCCATTGTGTCACCAAATTGAAAATTTAAAAATCAGTCAATCGATCATACACCGTAAAGCATTTCGCCGTATGAAGGATATGGCCAGTAATCAGCGGCTGTTTCTGTTTCCATAGCGTCGCCGATTGCACGAAGTTCAGTCATTACCGAGAATACGCTCTCTCTGTAATACTTAGCATAAGCAAGAACATCGCCCTCATATTCGCTTGCGCCGATAACAGCGTTCTCAAGCTCTGCTGTCTTTTTGCTGAAGCAAACAAGTTTGTTTGAAAGACTTGTAATGAGGTCTTCCTCAACTGATGTTGGGATTGCGTCTGAAAGAGCTTTCTTAGCAAGCGCTGTATCTGTAAGCTCTCTTACATATGAAGTAACGGCAGGAATCATATCTTTTTTAGCCATATCAATCATTGTAAGTGCTTCGATATTGATAATCTTAGCATAGTTTTCAAGCTCAATCTCATATCTTGCATGAATTTCATCTACAGAATAAATCTTGTTCTTTGTAAAGAGGTCAATATTTTTCTGATCAATGTAATGCTCAACTGCATCAGGAAGTGATTTAAGGTTAAGAAGACCTCTCTTCTCTGCCTCTTCAACCCATTCAGGTGCATAGTTGTTGCCGTTGAAGATAATTGCCTGATGCTCTGTAAATGTCTTTTTAATAAGAGCCTTAACCGCTGCGTCAAGATCGGATGCGTCTTTCAACTCATCATAGAACTCTGAAAGTTCCTCGGCAACCATTGTGTTAAGCATTATGTTAGGACAAGCAATGTTGAGAGCCGAACCGAGTGCTCTGAACTCAAACTTGTTACCTGTGAAAGCAAACGGTGATGTTCTGTTACGGTCTGATGTGTCTTTCTTGAAGTCAGGAAGAACATCAACACCTGTTGACATCTTAACCTTGCCCTTGCTTATATACTCTGTACCATTGATGATTGATTCAACCAATGCGCCGAGGTCATCACCGAGATACATTGAAATGATTGCAGGCGGTGCTTCGTTAGCGCCAAGACGATGGTCGTTACCTGCCGATGCAACAGAGATTCTTAAAAGATCCTGATACTCGTGTACAGCCTTTACGATAGCTGCAAGGAAGAGCTGGAACTGAATATTGTTTTCAGGTGTTTTACCCGGATCAAGGAGATTTTCACCTGTATTAGTAGAAATTGACCAGTTGTTGTGCTTACCTGAACCGTTTACACCTGCAAAAGGCTTTTCGTGAAGGAGGCAAACAAGACCGTGCTTTTCAGCAATCTTCTTCATAACTTCCATTGTAAGTTCGTTGTGGTCGGTTGCGATATTTGTAGTTGTAAAAATAGGAGCAAGCTCGTGCTGCGAAGGAGCAACCTCGTTGTGCTTTGTCTTAGCGAGGATACCGAGTTTCCAAAGCTCGTTATCAAGGTCTGCCATGAAAGCCGCAACTCTTGTCTTGATTGCGCCGAAGTAATGGTCGTCAAGTTCCTGTCCTTTAGGAGCTTTTGCACCAAAGAGTGTTCTGCCTGTGTAGATAAGGTCTTTTCTCTGGTCATAAACATCTTTATCTATAAGGAAGTATTCCTGCTCAGGGCCAACTGTTGTTGTAACTCTCGTAACATCTGTTTTGCCGAGAAGATTAAGAACTTTGCAAGCCTCTGTGCTGATTCTCTCCATTGAACGAAGAAGAGGAGTTTTCTTATCGAGAACCTCACCTGTGTATGAACAGAATGCTGTAGGAATGTAAAGTGTACCGTCCTTAGCAAAAGCATATGAAGTCGGATCCCATGTTGTATAACCTCTTGCCTCAAAAGTAGCACGAATACCGCCGCTTGGGAAAGAAGATGCATCAGGCTCGCCCTTTACAAGCTCTTTACCTGAAAACTCCATGATAACCTGACCGTCACCGTTCGGTGTGATAAAGCTGTCATGCTTTTCTGCTGTGATACCTGTCATTGGCTGGAACCAGTGCGTATAGTGTGTGCAGCCCTTTTCAATAGCCCAATCTTTCATTGCGCTTGCAACTACATTAGCTACGCTCTCGTCGAGAGGCTCACCATTCTGGATTGTTTTCTTAAGTGCCTTGTAAGTAGCCTTAGGAAGACGCTCAAGCATCATTTGATCGTTAAATACCATACTGCCAAATAATTCAGGAACTTTTGCCATTTTAATCTCTCCTATCCGTTTTTAATGAAATCATTTTTTAGAAAACAAAAAGGCACTGCGAACCTTTCGGCTCACAGCGCCCTTGCTGTTTGTCATTGTCTGTAGTATAAACCCTTTTGCGTTATTTGTCAATAGCTTTTTTAAAATTTTTTCAAAAAATATTTCAGCTTTTGCAAGTTTAAGTAATTTTCCTGCACTTATTCTACTTTTAAACATTAGTTTATTGACTTTTTGTCGGGTTTCTTGCAAAATATGAAAGTTTGTTATAAAAAAGTTGCATTTTTCTATTGACAACTATAGTAACAGGCTATATAATAAAGTTATTGCAAATGTGCTGATTTGCGACAGCATATTCCAAAGCATACATTTTACATATAATTAATATGTTTTAGCAAAAATATAAAATGTATTTAACAGCTCAATCCATTTATCGTACTCCATTTACTATACTATATCATATAGTATGCTGTGTAGAACAAATGTTGAAGAATTGAGCGGGAAAGGGTGAATTAAATTGGAACAAATCTCAAACAGACAAGACTTTAAGGGACTTTACTCTCCACAGTTTGAGCACGACAACTGCGGTATAGGTGCGGTTGTAAACATTAACGGTATCAAAACTCACGATACGGTTGCAAATGCTCTTACTATAGTAGAAACCCTTGAGCACAGAGCAGGTAAAGACGCCGAAGGCAAAACAGGTGACGGCGTAGGTATTTTGCTCCAGATTTCACACAAGTTTTTCAAAAAAGTAGCCCAGAGAGATCTCGGAATCAAGCTTCTTGCGGAGAGAGATTATGCTGTAGGTATGTTCTTCTTCCCTCAAAACGAGCTTGCAAGAAATCAGGCTAAAAAAATGTTTGAAATTATTGCGGAAAAAGAGGGACTTGAGATTCTCGGCTGGAGAAATGTTCCGTCTAACCCTGATGTGCTTGGCAAAAGAGCAGTTGAATGTATGCCTCACATTATGCAGTGCTTTATCAAGCGTCCGAAAGGCGTTAAGAAAGGCTTGCCTTTTGACCGTAAACTTTATGTTGCAAGACGAGTATTTGAGCAGAGCAACGAAGATACATATGTAGTTTCTCTCTCAAGCAGAACTATTGTATATAAAGGTATGTTCCTTGTAGGCGAGTTAAGAAGATTCTTTACAGACTTGCAGGATCCTGATTATGAATCTGCAATCGCTATGGTTCACTCAAGATTCTCTACCAATACAAACCCAAGCTGGCAGAGAGCGCATCCAAACAGAATGATTGTTCACAACGGTGAAATCAATACAATCAGAGGCAACGCAGATAAAATGCTTGCCCGTGAGGAAACAATGAAGTCAGAGCACCTCAAGGGTGACCTCGACAAGGTTATTCCTGTTGTAAACACTGAGGGTTCGGACTCCGCAATGCTCGACAACACTCTTGAATTTTTGGTAATGAGCGGTATGGAATTACCTCTTGCCGTTATGATTACAATTCCTGAGCCGTGGGACAGAAACCACACAATTTCTCAGAAAAAGAAAGATTTTTACCAGTACTACGCTACAATGATGGAACCCTGGGACGGCCCTGCATCAATTCTTTTCTCTGACGGTGATATTATGGGTGCGGTTCTTGACAGAAACGGTCTTCGTCCGTCAAGATACTACATTACAGATGACAACAACCTTATCCTTTCATCAGAGGTTGGCGCACTTCCTATTGACCCTGCAAAAATTGTTACAAAGGAAAGACTCCGTCCGGGCAAAATGCTCCTTGTTGATACAGTACAGGGCAAACTTATCGACGATGACGAGCTTAAGGAATATTATGCATCAAAACAGCCGTACGGCGAATGGCTTGACAGCAACCTTGTTCGTCTTAAAGACCTCAAGATTCCTAATGTAAAGGTTGAGGAACATTCTTATGACGAAAGACAGCGCCTCCAGAAAGCATTTGGCTATACATATGAAGAGGTTATGACATCTATTCTCCCTATGGCTAAAAATGCAAGCGAGCCGATTTCGGCAATGGGTACAGACAGTCCTCTTGCCGTACTTTCAAAAGAGCCGCAGCCGCTTTTCAACTACTTTAAGCAGCTTTTCGCACAGGTTACAAACCCACCTATTGATGCAATTCGTGAGGAAGTTGTAACATCAACAACAATTTATATCGGCGAGGACGGCAACATTCTTGAAGAAAAGCCGGAAAACTGTAAGGTAATCAAGATTCACAACCCTATCCTTACTTCAACAGATATTCTCAAAATCAAGAATATGAACATCAACGGCTTTAAGGTTGCCACCGTTCCGATTCTTTATTATAAAAACACAAGCCTTAAAAAGGCTATTAACAGACTTTTCATTGAAACAGACAAGGCTTTCAGCGAGGGTGCAAACATCATCATCCTCTCGGACCGCGGCGTTGACGAAAACCACCTTGCTATTCCGTCATTGCTTGCGGTTTCGGCAGTTCACCAGCACCTAGTTGTTACCAAGAAAAGAACATCATGCGCTATCATTCTTGAAAGCGGCGAGCCACGAGAGGTACATCATTTTGCAACACTCCTCGGTTACGGCGCAAGTGCAATTAACCCATACCTTGCGCAGGAAACTATCCACGAGCTTATCGCAGATGACCTTCTCGACAAGGATTACTATGCGGCTGTTAATGACTACAATGACGCTATTCTTCATGGCATAGTTAAGATTGCATCTAAAATGGGTATTTCAACAATCCAGTCATACCATGGCTCACAAATTTTTGAGGCTATCGGTATCGGCAAGGATGTTATTGATAACTACTTTACAGGTACAGTCAGCAGAATCGGCGGTATCACATTAAAAGATATCGAAAAGAATGTTGACAGACTTCATACTTCCGCATTTGACCCACTCGGACTTAACACAAACCCTGAACTCGAATCAAGAGGCAGTCATAAGTTCAGAAGCGGTAAGGAAGAACACCTCTACAACCCGCAGACAATTTATATGCTCCAGCAGTCAACAAGAACAGGCGACTATGAGCTTTATAAGAAATATTCGCATATGATTTCAGAGGAAATGGACCCTGTAAATATCAGAGGATTGTTTGACTTTAATTATGCCGAAACTCCTGTTCCGATTGACGAGGTTGAAAGCGTTGATTCTATCGTTCGCAGATTTAAAACAGGTGCTATGTCTTACGGCTCAATTTCTCAGGAGGCACACGAGGCACTCGCTATTGCGATGAACAGACTTCATGGCAAGTCAAACTCAGGCGAGGGCGGTGAAAGTCTTGAAAGACTCCTTACAAAGGGCACAGCTGACAACCGTTGCTCAGCTATCAAGCAGGTAGCGTCGGGCAGATTCGGTGTAACTTCAAAGTACCTCACATCTGCCGATGAAATTCAGATTAAAATGGCACAGGGTGCTAAGCCGGGCGAGGGCGGACATCTTCCGGGCAAAAAGGTTTATCCTTGGATTGCAAAGACAAGACACTCCACACCGGGTGTATCTCTTATCTCCCCTCCTCCTCACCACGATATTTATTCAATCGAAGACCTTGCACAGCTTATTTATGACCTTAAAAATGCTAACACAGACGCAAGAATTTCCGTAAAACTTGTTTCTGAATGTGGTGTAGGTACAGTTGCAGCAGGTGTTGCAAAGGCAGGCGCAGGCGTTATCCTTATTTCGGGTTATGACGGCGGTACAGGTGCTGCTCCGAGAAGCTCAATCTATAATGCAGGTCTTCCATGGGAACTCGGTCTTGCCGAAGCTCATCAGACACTTATTATGAACGACCTTAGAAACAAGGTTGTTATTGAAACAGACGGTAAGCTTATGAACGGCAGAGATGTTGCGATTGCCGCAATTCTCGGTGCTGAAGAATACGGTTTTGCCACTGCCCCACTCGTAACACTCGGCTGTGCTATGATGAGAGTATGTAACCTTGATACTTGCCCGTTTGGTGTTGCTACCCAGAACCCAGAACTCAGAAAGAGATTTATGGGTAAGCCTGAATATGTAATGAACTTTATGCGTTTTGTTGCGCAGGAGTTAAGAGAGTATATGTCAAAGCTCGGTGTTAAAACTATTGATGAGCTTGTCGGCAGAATTGACCTTATTAAGAGAAAAGACAATATTGAGGGACAGGCTGCCGAGGTTGACCTTTCAAATATTCTCAACACTGACTTTGTTTCAAATAAGATTGAATATAAAAAGAAAAATCTTTATGACTTTAAGCTTGATTCTACACTTGACGAAAAGGTACTCTTAAAGGAATTTAAGTCTAACCTTGCAAACGGTAAGAGCAAGACAATTACTGTTGATGTTAAGAATACAGACCGTTCATTCGGTACAATTCTCGGTTCTGAAATCACAAAAGCGTTTGACGATAAGCTTGAAGACGATACATTTAAAATTATATGTAACGGTTCTGGCGGACAGAGCTTTGGTGCTTTCATTCCAAAGGGACTTACACTTGAGCTTGTCGGCGACAGCAACGACTACTTTGGTAAAGGTTTGTCAGGCGGTAAACTTATTGTATATCCTCCAAAGGGTTCAACCTTTAAGGCTGAAAATAATATCATCATCGGTAATGTTGCTTTCTACGGCGCAACAAGCGGTAAGGCATTTATCAACGGTGTTGCAGGTGAGCGTTTCTGTGTAAGAAACTCCGGTGCCGTAGCAGTTGTTGAGGGTGTAGGCGACCACGGCTGTGAATATATGACAGGCGGCAGAGTTGTAGTTATAGGTAAAACAGGTAAAAACTTCGCCGCAGGTATGTCGGGCGGTGTAGCTTATGTACTTGACGAGGATAGAGATCTTTATACAAAGCTTAACAAAGAAATGGTACTCTTCTCCGAAGTTAAAGAAAAGTACGATATTATAGAGCTTAAATCCCTCATTGAGGAACACACAGCCGCAACAGGCTCAACTAAGGGTAAAGAAATTCTTGATAACTTTGACGAGTATCTTCCAAAGTTCAAGAAAATCGTTCCTCACGATTACAAAGAAATGATGTCTGCGATTGCTTCTATGGAAGAAAAAGGTCTTAGCAGTGAACAGGCTCAAATTGAAGCATTCTATCAGATTATCAACAATAAGTAAGGAGGGCACACAATAATGGGAAAGCCAACAGGTTTTATGGATTATAATCGTGAAGATGCCGAGGCATTTTCAGTCAAAGAAAGAATACAAAACTATAATGAATTTCACACACCTTTAAGCAAAAAGGATCAGGAAAAGCAGGGCGCAAGATGTATGGAGTGCGGTGTTCCGTTCTGTCAGGCAGGTATGCAGATTGGCAATGCATTCTCCGGCTGTCCTCTTAACAACCTTATCCCTGAATGGAATGACCTTATTTTCAAAGGTTGTTGGGAACAGGCATATAACAGACTAAAAATTACAAATAACTTCCCGGAGTTTACCTCCCGTGTCTGCCCTGCCCTTTGCGAAAAGGCTTGCACTTGCGGCGCTAACGGTGACGCTGTTACCGTAAGAGCAAACGAGTACGGCATTATCGAAAATGCTTACGAACAGGGACTTGCAGAGGCAAATCCTCCAAAGGTAAGAACAGGTAAAAAAATTGCAATCATCGGCTCAGGTCCTTCGGGACTTGCCGCCGCTGACCAGCTCAATCAGAGAGGTCACTCTGTTACTGTATTCGAGCGTTCCGACCGTGTAGGCGGTTTGCTTATGTACGGTATTCCGAATATGAAACTTGAAAAAGAAATTATCGACCGTAAAATTTCTATTATGAAAGAAGAGGGCGTTGAATTTAAAACAGGCGTCAATGTAGGCAAAGATGTAAAAGCTAAAAAATTGCTTGACGAATACGACAGAGTTATACTCTGCTGTGGCGCATCCAACCCAAGAGATATTAAGGTTAAAGGCAGAGAAGCTAAAGGCATTTACTTTGCTGTTGATTTTCTTAAATCAACTACTAAAGCATTGCTTGACAACGGCTTAAAGGACGGCACTTATATTTCCGCTAAAGGTAAAAATGTTATGGTTATCGGCGGTGGTGATACAGGTAACGACTGTGTCGGAACAAGTATTCGTCACGGCGCTAAATCAGTTCTCCAGCTTGAGATGATGCCAAAATTACCCGACAAGCGTACTGCCGACAATCCATGGCCGCAGTGGCCGAGAGTTTGTAAAACAGACTACGGTCAGGAAGAGGCTATTGAGGTATTCGGTCATGACCCAAGAGTTTATCAGACAACGGTAAAAGAATTTATCTCCGATGACAAAGGCAACCTTAAGGGAGCTGTTCTTGTTAAGTTAAAGCCTGAAAAGGACGAAAAGACAGGCAGACTTATGATGAAAGAAGTCGAGGGTTCGGAATACACTGTTGATGTTGAGCTTGTACTCATTGCGGCAGGTTTCTTAGGTTCGGAAAGTTATGTTACAAAAGCATTTGGCGTTGAAGTAAACGCAAGAACAAATGTGGCAACCGCAGAAGGCTCCCACGCAACAAATGTTAAAAATGTATTTACAGCCGGAGATATGCACAGAGGACAGTCACTTGTAGTATGGGCAATTCGTGAAGGCAGAGATGTTGCCAAAGAGGTTGATTTAAGCCTTATAGGTTACACAAATCTTTAATTTTAATAATAATTAAATCTTCCATTATCTTAAAAAATGCACAACGGTTTTTATCGTTGTGCATTTGCTTTTTATGATTATACGAGTGAAACATTGATTATCTTTAGTTTTTAGCAAACTACTTTGCTAAGTGATTATAAAGGTTCTTTATCAAAAGTTGGGATAAATTATGGTTTAGCGGAGTGTCGGTCGGGGATTGAAATTTAGCTAACGCTAAATTATCCTCCCAAAAACAAAAAAGTTTACTCAATTTTTTCAAAAATTGCGGGTTTGGGCAGCGCCCATAAAAATCTTCCGATATA